>OLPO01001332.1_pt1 | contig 17187 bp, 15 predicted proteins | sample 1672831 | NCBI WGS metagenome assembly OLPO01 (sample SAMEA3136728, study PRJEB25190) | human gut metagenome
CATGCAGACCTCGCGGTTCTGGATCTGCGAGCGCTGGTCCTGCGACTGGACGACGGTGTTGGTGGGCAGGTGCGTGATGCGGACGGCCGAGTAGGTCGTGTTGACGCACTGGCCGCCGGGGCCCGAGGCGCAGTAGGTGTCGATGCGCAGGTCGGACTGCTCGATGTGGATGTCGATCTCGTCGGCCTCGGGCAGGACGGCCACGGTGGCCGTGGAGGTCTGGATGCGGCCCTGGCTCTCGGTCTTCGGGATGCGCTGGACGCGGTGGACGCCACTCTCGTACTTCATGACGGAGTAGACCTTCTCGCCCGTGACCTTGAACTCGACGGTCTTGAAGCCGCCGGCGTCGGACGGGCTGCTGGACAGGACCTCGGACTTCCAGCCCTTGGAGGCGATGAAGCGCTCGTACATCTTGAAGAGGTCGCCGGCGAAGATGCCCGCCTCGTCGCCGCCGACGCCGGCGCGGATCTCGACGATGGTGTCCTTCTCGTCCGCGGGGTCGGCCGGGATGAGCATGAACTTGATGTCCTCCTCCAGCTGGGGGAGCTTCTCCTCGTTGGCGGCGATGTCCTCCTGCAGCATGGCCTTCTCGTCGGCGTCGGAGGCGTCGTGCAGCATCTCCTTGGCGGCGTCGATGTCGTCGAGGGCGCCAAGGTACTCGCGGGCGGCCGCGACGAGGTCGGCCTGGTTGGAGTGCTCCTTGGCCAGGCGCGCGTACTCCTTGGGGTCGGCGACGACGGCAGGGTCGCCGAGCTTGCTCTCGAGCTCGGCGTATGCCGCGATGATCTTTTCTAGCTTGTCACGCATGGGGACTCCTTGTTGCGTATGTGGCGGCCGACGGTGCGGCCGGGCGTTAAGGCGGGTGGTTGGTTGCCGCGCGGGGTGGCAGGGTGCCGGGCGAGCGGGACAATCCGCACGCGGCACGGTCATGTCCATGGTAGCTAGAGCTTGTCGATGCGCAGGTACACCCTATCCCCTCTCACATAAGTCACAAGATGGTACCACCGCCGACGCATCGATGGCCGCGGGACCGACGCCTACGAGACGGGCTTTGTGAGGTCGTAGGGCGTGATTCCGCCCACCGTGGTCGACTCGAATGGGTGAGGTTTAAAGCTGGCCGGAATTACGCGACCGACCGGCCCGCCAACATGCAGCTCGCATGAATATTAGGCTTTCTGAAAGCCATAATGGAAATAATGCAGCATGCAAGCATCGCGCAGGCACCCGGCCGACCGGCCCGCGCGGCCGCGCGACGGACCCACGGAGGACCCGATGGACGACACCAAGACCGGCAAGCCCTTCCCCAGCCACGTTGGCGAGCTCTACCTCTTTAGCCTGAGCTCGTACGACCCCGTCCAGATCGAGGTCGTGGTCCCGCGCGTGACCGAGGCTGACATCAACTACGCGATCCAGGTGACACTGGACAGCATGGGCCTTGGCGACGAGGAGCTGACCGACGCGCTGGTCGCCGAGAAGCTCGAGAACGTCGACACCGTCGCCGAGCTGTGCGAGGTCGCCCGCAAGCAGGTTGGCGAGGCAAACATGCAACTGGCCGAGCGCTCGAAGGGCGACCGTTGCGCGACCGAGCTCGCCAAGCGCCTGAACGAGGCCGTACCGCCCGAGCTGGTGGAGCAGGCGCGCGGCGTCATGCGCCAGGCCTTCGAGCACGACCTGGCCGCCGAGGGCATGACGATGGACGAGTTCATCGAGCAGGTGGGCGCCACCCAGCAGATGATGGAGGAACTGTTTGCCTCGCAGGCGGAGGAGGCCATCCAGGAGGAGGCCGCCCTGGACGCCTACGCCAGCGAGAAGAAGATCGGCATCCGCGACGACGAGCTCGCCGAGGCCCTGGAGCTCTCCCCCGAGGAGTTCGACCAGGCCTGCATCCAGGCACAGAAGGCGGGCGCCATGGACTCGCTGCGCATGGACGCCCTGAGGGCGAAGGTCGCCAACATCCTTGCCGGTGAGTGCAGCTGCATCTACAAGAGCGAGTCCGAGCAGGACGCCCAGTCCCGCATGGAGCAGTTCCGTCGCCTGCAGCAGATGCGGGATGACGCCAAGGTCCGCGTCGAGAAGATAGGTGGCGACCACCCCGGCTTCAGACTGGTCTAACGAGCCCACGACATCCCGCGAACGCAATCAGCCCCGCACGGCAATGCCATGCGGGGCTGATGTCGATTCTCGAATCGGTATCCGATCGACCAATCGGAACGAGACGGGACCTCGCTCGAGAGCGGGATGCTACTCGGCAGCGGCCTCGGTCTCGACGGCCTCGGCAGCGGTCTCCTCGGCGGGAGCGGCAGCCTCCTCGGCGGCCTTCTTGGCAGCCTCGGCCTCGGCCTTCTTGGCGTACTCAGCGGCACGCTTGGCCTTCTCGGCGGCCTTGGCCTCCTTGGCGGCCTTGCGAGCGGCCTCCTGCTCGGCGACCTTGGCGGCCTTGGCGGCCTTGGCCTCCTCGGCCTTCTTGAGCTGGGCGGCAGCGGCGCCACCGAACTTGTCGGCGAAGCGCTGGACGCGGCCGCCGGTGTCGACGAGCTTCTGCTGGCCGGTGTAGAACGGGTGGCACTTGTCGCAGAGGTCGATGGTCATCTCGGACTTGGTGGAGCGCGTCTTCCAGGTGTTGCCGCAGGTGCAGCGGACGGTGCACTCGACGTAGTCGGGGTGGATGCCCTTCTTCATGTGGAACTCCTTCTGTTGGCCCTGGTTACCGACCAGGGTGGGGATGGTACCGGGCAGGCCCGGGCGTCCTGGTTTCCGACCAGGACAAACAAGCTTTTGAATAGTAGCACGACCGTCAGCGCACGTCACGTGCGGAGAAGCCGTCGACCCTCACGTTCACGCCGCGTTCACTTTGCGACCCGAGCGCACTTCTCGACATCGGGCGCGACGACCCGCACGCCCTCCCCCATGCGTTACGCTTTTGCCGCAAGCACGCCCGCGAGTACGGAGGCGACGATGTTTCTGGCAGTCGACGTCGGCAACACCCAGACGACCCTTGGACTTTTTGACGAGAAGGGCTGCGTGGCGCGCCAGTGGCGCATGGCCACCGACGCCACCGACACCTCCGACGAGCTGCACGAACGCCTCTATGGGTACTTCCAGATGCTCGGTCTCGCGCTGGACAGCGTCACCGACGTCGCCGTCGCGAGCGTCGTTCCCGTCCTGTCACGCGAGTGGCAGCAGATGACGCGCGCCATCCTGGGCACCGACCCCATGATGGTCAGCGCGACGCGCGACTGCGGCATCCGCGCAGACCTACCCAACCCGAACGAGGTGGGCGCCGACCGCATCGCCAACGCCCTCGCCGCGCGCGAGACCTACGGCTCGCCCGTCATCGTCGTCGACTTTGGCACCGCGACCAACATCGACGTCGTCGACGCGCACGGCAACTTCCGCGGCGGCGCCATCATGCCAGGCCTCATGCTGTCGGCCAACTCGCTCTTCTCGCGCGCGGCCAAGCTGGCCAGCGTGCCCCTGGTGGTCCCGCCCCACACCCTGGGCGACACGACCGAGCGTGCCGTCCAGTCCGGGATCGTCGTGGGCGCGGCCGCGCAGGCCGAGGGCCTGGTCGCCCGCATCCAGCGCGAGCTCGCCCGCGAGACCGCTGCCGAGAAGGGCCTCGAGGCCGAGGACGTCGCACCCGCGACCGTGGTCGGCACGGGCGGGCTGGCAGGCACGATCGCCGAGGCCACCGACCTGTTCGACGCGATAGACTCCGATCTCACGATCCGCGGCATCCACCAGATCTGGCTGCATCGCACCCTCGGGCGCGGGCAGCGCGACGAGGGCTAGTCCGCCAGGCGCAGGCTCGCCTGCTCGGGCGCGAGCGTGACCTGCTCGCCTCCGTCGAGCTCGACCGACACGCGGCCCCACGCGTCGAGGCCGCACAGCCTGCCGCGCGCGCAGGGGCGTCCGTCGGGCAGCAGGGCCTCGACCCGAGAGTTCATCCAACGCAACCTGTCGAACCACTCGTCGGCGACGGGGGCGACGGCACCCGCCACGGCACGGCCGGCGGCCACGTCGAGCGCCCAGTTGTCGACCCTTGCCACAACGCCCTCGCGCACGACCTCGGCGATGCGGGTGGGTGCGGGCAGGCCGCCCATGCGGCAGACGCCGCCCTCGCAGACGGGGTCGTCGCTCACGAGGTCGCGCAGGTAGGCGGGCTCGAGTGGACGGGGCGTGCCATCGACCGCCCGTGCGACCCGGGCCGCAAGCCCATCGACCCTCTCGACGTTCATCTGTACGGCGCACACGGCGAAGGTGCCGCCGGCGCCGTAGCCCGCCTCGCAGGCCACGCTGGCAAGCTTGCGCTCGTGCCCGGGCTCGCCGGCGACCACGTCGTCGGGCCACTTGGCGGCGACGTCGGCACCGATGGCGCACAGGGCGTCGGCGACGCCGAGGCAACACACCGGGACGAGGCCGTTGAGGAAGTGCATGGGCACCTGCGGACGCAAAACGACGCCCAGGTAGATGCCTCCCTCGGGAGAATGCCACACGTGGCCGGCGCGGGTGCGGCCGGCCTGCTGCGACGCGGCGAGCACCGCCGTGCCGTGTGCGGCGCCATCGCGGCCGAGCTCCTTTGCCTCGTCGAGCACGCTGCCCACGAGGTCCCTGCGGTCGATCTCGGGCATGCCGAGCTCCTCCCCTAGTGTTGCCATGCGACCTCCCCGAGGTCGGACAGGACGTGGCCCACGCGGTCCTCGGGCGCGAGGACGTCGACGCCGGCGTGCTGCAGGAAGCGCACGGGGTCGTGCATGAGGTCCTCCATCGGCACCAGAACGTAGTCACGCTCGCCCAGGCCGGGGTGCGGCAGGCGCAGGCGGCGCCCGGCGTGGGACTCCCCCTCCATCCAGGCGAGGTCACAGTCGATCGTGCGCGGGCCGTAGCCCTCCTGGCCTGGGACGCGACGACGGTCGAGCTGGTCCTCCACGCCCAGCAACGCGTCCAGCAGGACGAGGGGCGAAAGCTCGGTCTGGATCTCCGCCACGCAATTTGCCACGGGCGTGGCGATGCCATAGGCGGGCTCGGTCTCGTATGCGTGGCTCACCTGCACGACACAGGTCAGCGGGATGGCGTTGATCAGCTCGCAGGCGCGCTCCAGGTAGTGGATGCGGTCGCCCACGTTGGAGCCGAGCGAGACGAACGCGCGGCGGACGTCGGGATGGGCGATCGACCAGTAGCCGTCGAGTGCCTGCGCGCACCCCGCCACGTCGTGCACGCGCAGGATCCGCGCACCGGCCGAGACTGCTGCCAGGCACACGCCCGCGGTCGCCGGGTCGCGGTCCGTGGCATGCGCGGTGCCCGAGACGGCGCCAACGAAGCGCTTGCGCGACACGGCGCACAGCACGGGATAGCCCATGGAGGCCATCTTGGCGGTGGCGCGCTGAATCACCACGTCCTCGTCGGCCATCTTGCCGAAGCCAGGGCCCGGGTCCACGCAGATGCGGTCGCGCGAGACGCCAGCGCGCATGAGGGTGCGGGCCTGGTCGCCCAGAAAGCCCATCACCTGGCGCATGATCGGGGCGGACTCCGGCAGGGTGAACCTGCGGCTGCCCGCAAGGCGCACGGTCGGCGCCGCCACGCCGCGCGCCGACGAGCGGCCCATCGTCAGGGCGAGCGCGTCGCCTGCGACGGGGAGCTCCTGCTGGGCGGCGTCTGCCCCCGCGTCCTTCTCGGCAGCGGCGTCGGTCTCGGCGGAAGCTGCGTCCTTCTCGGCGGCGGTGTCGGAGTCGTCGTCGCGGCCCTTGTCGCGCGCGGCGGTTGCAGCGCGCTCGCGGGCCTCGGCGGAGGAGTCCAGCGTCACCGTAATGCGGTGCGGGTGCTCGGCGACCTCGCCGGCGTGCATGACGATGCATCCGGCATCGCAGCCGGCGGCGACCTCCACCATGGCGGGGTCGGTGAAGCCCGTGACGTCGTTGATGATCGAGGCGCCCAGGCGCACGCACATGCGCGCCACCTCGGGGTGGCGCGTGTCGATCGAGACGCACGCGCCCTCGGCCACCAGCGCACGCACGACGGGCACCACCCGGGCGGCCTCCTCCTCGGGCGAGACGGGCGTGAAGCCCGGACGGGTGGACTCGCCACCGACGTCGATGATGTCGGCACCGGCGTCCAGCATGTCCAGCGCGTGCGCCACGGCGTCGTCGACGGTCTTGTAGCGGCCGCCGTCCGAGAACGAGTCGGGCGTGACGTTGAGCACGCCCATGATGCGCGGGCGCACCAACGACAGCTCGTGCTTGCCGCAGTGCCAGGTTGAGTAGTTCTCTCGGAGCATCCGATGGTTCCTCTCCACAATGCGTCGCCCGAGGCGCGGTCGGCCACGGGCGGGCGCGTCACGTGAGTCAGATTGTACCGTCTGGCAGGAGCGCCATCCGTCCCACACAGGCGCGCGGGCACCCTAGAAGTCAAACGCCGCCGCGATGTCGCACGCGCACACCAGGTCGGCCATCGCGTCCTGTGGCGTGGGTTCGCGGTTGACGATGACGAGGTCGTCGCCGCCAAAGTAGCGAATCAGGCCCGCCGCGGGATAGACCACCAGGCTCGTACCGCCAACGATCAGCATGTCACAGCTCGCGATAGCCTCCACCGCCGCGGAGACCACGCGGTCGTCGAGCGGCTCGCCGTACAGGACGACGTCGGGTTTGATCCGACCGCCGCACTCGGGGCATACCGGCACGCCATGGGCGTCCTCGTGCCCGCGCGCCATGACCCACTCTGCCGAGAAGGACGCGCCGCACCGACGGCACACGTTGCGATGCACCGAGCCATGCAGCTCCAGCACGTTCTTGGAGCCCGCGGCCTGGTGCAGGCCGTCTATGTTCTGGGTCACGACCGCCGTGAGCTTGCCGGCGCGCTCGAGCTCGGCGAGCTTCAGGTGCGCCCGGTTGGGCTTGGCGCCAAGCGCGATCATCTTCGTGCGGTAGAACTCAAAGAACTCCGCCGGATGCGTCTCGTAGAAGTCATGGCTGAGCATGGTCTCGGGCGGATAGTCGAACTTCTGGTGGTACAGCCCGTCGACGCTGCGGAAGTCGGGAATCCCGCTCGCCGTGGACACGCCCGCACCCCCAAAGAACACGACGCTCCCCGCGGCCGCCACGCGCTCCGACAGCTCGCGCGCCGCCTGGGCGGCATCGGTGATGGTTCGTCCCATGTCTCTCCTCCCGACTCGACAGCACTTCTCCCTATGGCACCTCTCTCGAATCTTAGTCCCGTTTTGCGATGCCGCCATGACAAAGGGGCGACCCCCGAGGGGCCGCCCCATCCAACGCTTTCTGTCGAGAAGTGCTGCGACTTCCCTATTACTTGTTGCGCCTGCGGATGATCACGGCGCCGGCCACGACGACGATGCCGATGACCGCGATGGCAACGGGAATCGCCAGGTTGGTCTGGTCGCCGGTCTGCGGGGTCGCGGCTGACGTGACACTGGCGGCGGGCCTGGCGGCCGTGCCGGGCTTGTTGGGCGTGGCGGGCAGCTTCGCGATGGCCTCGGCCTTGGTCTGGGTCTCGAAGGCCTCGTTCTCGAAGGTGGCGGTGTAGATGCCCTCGCCGTCCTTCTCGGTCGTGGCAGGGGTGGTCACTTCGAAGGCGGCCTTGACGGTCTCCTCCTCGACGTGGGAGGCGTCGCGCTTGCAGGTGCGCTTGGCGGTGCAGTACCAGCCGTCGTCCTGCTTGGCCCAGCTGTACTCGGGCTCGCCCCAGTCGTGATTAAGGGCGGCGATGCCCTCGGACTTGGTCTGAGGCTTGAAGCACTTGTGCGTGAAGGTGGCGGTATAGGTGGTCTTGCCGGCCTCGGTGCAGGTGGCCGGGGCGGTCTCGACGGAGGCCTTCACGGTCTCGGCAATCTTGTAGCCGCAATAGCCGCACTTGGCATGACCGGTGCAATACCAGTCGCCATCCTTCTGCTCCCACTTGTAGTCTTTCAGGTCAACGAAGTTATCTTGGCGCTGGCCGTCGGTGTAGCCGTGGTTGAGCATCGTCTTGTTGGACCACACCTTCGTGCCGTCGATGGTGACGTCGGTACGGCCGGTGTTGTTGCCCGACTTGCCACCAAAGCCAAAGAGCTGCGAGCAGGTGGTGTTGTCACGCTCTGCCTTGGCAGAGCTTTTGGTGATGTTGAGGATGTACTTGAAGTCCCCCATGTTGGAGTCATTGATGTTCAGTGCCTGCTTGTACCACCCGAACAACGACGTCGAGTTGAACACGCAGTTACTCACGTTGACGGTGATGTCCCGCTTGCCAGCACCGGCATCGGTGTAAACGTTGATGACCTTGCCACTGGCGTTAAAGGTGCAGCTTTCGAACGTCATGACCGGCGAGCTGTACGTCCAGATGGCGTAGTCGCGAGTGGGGGCGTTGAACGTCGTGTTCTTGAACACTGCGCTGTCATAGCCCCAGTAGAACGTCTTGCCGTTGATGACGCAGCCGTCAGTCACGGTCCTGTTCGCACGGATGAAACCAAGGTAGTTGGCAGTGCCCGAGCGAAGCGTCATGTTCTCGAAGGTAACGGTACCGGCGCCATCAAACGAGTAGTCGCCGTTGTACTCGGTTCCAAAATAGTCCGGGTTGGGAACCTTGGCACCAATGTTCCACGCGGTCTTGTCCGTGCCAGAACCCACGAAGGTGAGGTTCTTGCCCTTGGTGTGACCCACGGAGCTCACGCCGTAGGGGTGTAGTTACCCTCGCCGAGCTTGATCTTGTCGCCGCTCTGCGCCTCGGCGGTAGCGGTCGCCAGATTCTCGTAGGTCGCCTTGGTACGAATGTTGGTGATGCTTGCCTCGGCGGCAAGTGCTGGCGTGGCACTCACGCATAGCGCGCACACCGCACCCACGAGGGCTGCGGCGATGCGGCCACCCAACCCCCTGTTGGCCCCAGTGTCGTGTTTGTGCTTCATTTGGAACCCCTTTCGATGTCCATACGGCGACGCAAAGGGCACTCTCGATGTCCCGGCGTCAATCCGTCAATCCCTCTTGTTTCAGACCGATGAAGCTTATCCAAAGCTACAGTCTGCCATTTAGCATGGGCAACAATCCGTTTTATGACTTATACGACATACTAAATCATAAGCCTGCCAGGTAAGCCGACTGCCTTGGCGCTTCTCTTCAACTATCGTTTGGACCATCGACGCTTCGAGGGCGGGTGCCCGTCCGTTTAAGTGTTCTCACGCTTTGCCCAAGGCTCGTGCGCCATATGGCAAACGTTCCGTAGTGATAGAGTCCCCCCTCGAGATCGCAAGACTCCAACCGGAGGCGACGCCATGATTGTCAGCAAATCACAGACCCACTCCCACGGCACCGACGCTGCCGAGAAGTGCTGCCACCCCGAACACCCCATCATCCAGCCCAACGTCGTCGACTGCGCCCTGGCCTTCGAGGGCGGCGGCTACCGCGGGTCCTTCTCGGCAGGCTTTGCCAACGTGCTGCTCGCGACACGAATCTCGTTCCCGTACGTGTGCGGTGTCTCGGCCGGGGCGAGCAACGCCGTCAACTACGCGTCGCAGGACCGCGTGCGCACGCGCGAGGCCTTCATGACCGACGGCGTGGCCCGATCGATGGTCGGGCTGCGCTCGGTGGCGCGCGGCAACGGCTACTTCGACGCCGACGCACTTTACGAGGGCGCCGTCGAGTCGGGCGTCATGCCCTTTGCCTGGGACTCGTTCGTCGAGAACCGCGCCGAGGTCAAGGTGCAGGCCTTCCGACGCGACGACGGTGCGACCCTGCGCTTTGGCAAGGCCGACGCCGACGGCGCCCTGCGCCTGATGGACGTCGTTCGCGCCAGCTCCACCCTACCCGGCGCGATGCGCCCGCGTGCGGTTGACGGACGCATCCTGTACGACGGCGGCCTGGGCGACGGCGCGGGCCTGCCCGTCTGCATCGCCGAGGACGACGGCTGGGACCGCGTCCTGCTGGTGACCACGCGCCCGCGCGGCTACCGCAAGCAGCCGCCGACCCGCGGCGAGGTCCGCATGTACGAGCGCCTTGCGGGTGGCCACGCCGCCATGATGGACGCCCTGACGTCGCGCTGGAGCCGCTACAACGCCGAGCTCGAGCGCATCGAGGAGCTCGAGCGGGCCGGACGCATCCTGGTGGTCCGTCCCGAGCGCATGCTCGTCTCGTCAGGGACCGTCAACGCGAGGCAGCTGCGCGAGCAGTACGAGATCGGCCGAGCGCAGGCCGTCCGCGAGATGGGCCGCATCCGCAAGTTCCTGTTTGGCTCGCGCGACGCCGGCCCCGAGCCCGAGGCCGGCTGGGACGGCTACGTCACGATCGGCTGACAGCAACCCGACAATGCCCGACGCCGACCCAACGACACCCGACGTCGACCCGACAACCATCCAACAGGCAACTACCGAGAAGAACTGCGAGGCAGACACATGTCAGACACCCGCGAACTGCGACTCGTCTCCTGGAACGTCAACGGGCTGCGAGCCGTCATGCGCAAGGACCCCGACTTCGAGCAGGTCGTGCGCATGACCGACGCTGACGTCTTCGCAATCCAGGAGACCAAGCTGCAGGAGGCCCAGCTGGCCAAGCTTGGCCTGGAGCTGCCCGGCTACCACCGCACGTGGAGCCACGCCGAGCGCAAGGGCTACTCCGGGACCGCCGTGTTCAGCCGCGAGAAGCCGCTGCGCGTCCTGCACGCCGACGCCATGCTGCCCGTGGCACACGAGGTGCTCTCCGCCTCCGACGAGGAACTTCTCGCCATCGCCGCGACCGAGGGCCGCGTCTGCGCTCTGGAGTTCGAGCGCTACTGGTTCGTCGACGTCTACACGCCCAACGCCCAAAACGAGCTCAGGCGCATCGACACCCGCATGGCCTGGGACGACGCCTACCGAGAGTGGCTGCGCCGCCTTGCCCAGGAGAAGCCCGTCGTGACCTGCGGCGACTTCAACGTCGCCCATGAGGAGATCGACCTCAAGAACCCGCGCGCCAATCGCGGCAACGCCGGCTTCTCCGACCAGGAGCGCATGGGCTTCACCCATCTTCTGGGCGCGGGCTTCACCGACACGTTCCGCTCGCGCCACCCCGACCTGGAGGGCGCCTACAGCTGGTGGAGCTACCGCTTCAACGCGCGAGCCAACAACGCCGGTTGGCGCATCGACTACTTCCTGGTCTCGGACGACATCGCCGACCGCGTGACGGGCGCGTCAATCCTGCCCGAGGTCATGGGCTCGGACCACTGCCCCGTCGAGCTCACGATCGAGCTCTAGCGGCATGGTCGGGTGAGCGTCAGACGGCTGCGGGGATGCGCGCGTCGCGGATGGCGCGCTCGAAGGTGGCCGCCGTGCTCGTGGCGATGAGCTCCTGTGGGAAGTGGATCTGCTCCAGCATGGTCAGGGCGTTGTCGAACCCACCCACACCGAACGAGGCGTGCGCATCGCTCGAGACGCTGATGTGGACGCCCAGCTCGGCACAGCGCTCGGCAATCTGACGGCACTTCTCGATGGACTCGGGCTTGTCGGCAAGGCTGTGCTCGTTGATCTCGATCAGCTTGCCCAGGTCGCGCGCGGTGGTGAGGACGGTGTCCAGCTCGAAGGGGACGCCCGCGCGGCCGGTGTGGCCCAAGATCAGGACCTTGGGGTCCTCCAGCGCGCCGACGTAGGCCCGCGTGGTGGCGGCAAGCGACTGGCCCCAGGTGAACTCGGGGTTGTGGATGCTGGCCACGACGTAGTCGCAGCGGCTGAACACCAGGTGCTTGAGCGACGTGGGCTCGCCGAAGGGCGTGCCCGTCATGCCGCGGCCGTACCAGATGTCGTGGCCGTACAGGTTGCCGTCGCAGTCGACGATGTCGGCCTCGCAGCCATGCATCAGACGGACGCCGTGCCAGGTGTCGGGCAGCATCGCGTAGTTATAGAAGTATTGGAAGTTGCGCACGTCGGGCTCGGGGAAGAGCATGGACGAGAAGTGCTCGGCCATGCCCAGCAGCTCGAGGCCCTTCTCGGCAGCGGCGCGAAGGTTCTCCTCGACCGTGGAGTAGGCGTGGCGCGAGTAGAGCGTGTGGGTGTGGACGTCGCAAAGGCTGTGCAGCAAGGTTGCCTCCTACTTGTACTCCTGGGCGAGCGCGGCCCAGGCGGGCATCGAGTTGACGATGGTGTCCAGGCTCACACAGTAACCCACGCGGACCCAGCCGGTGCAGCCGAAGCTGTCGGACGGGACGGGGAGCAGCTCGTGGGCGCGGGCGCGCTCGAAGAACGCGTTCGCGTCGGGCTCGAGCGCCTTGACCCACAGGTAGAAGGCACCCTGCGGCTCGATGTACTCGTAGCCGAGCTCGGACAGGCCGCGCGTGAGCGCCTCGCGGTTGGCGGCGTAGGCCTCGACGTCGCAGGGGGCGTCGACGCAGTCGGCCAGCACGCGCTGGAACAGCGCCGGCGCGCAGACGAAGCCCAGCGAGCGGCCCGCGCCAGCGACGGCGAAGACGAGGTCGTCGTGGTCGGGGTTGGCGGGCGGCACGAGGACCCAGCCGATGCGCTCGCCCGGCAGGCTCAGGCTCTTGGAGTACGAGTAGCACACGATCGTGCGGTCGTAGATGGCCGGGATCCAGGGGACCTCGGCGCCGAAGGTGATCTCGCGGTAGGGCTCGTCGGCGATCAGGTAGACCTGGGTGCCCAGGGCCGCCTCGCGCTCGCGCAGCGTCGCGGCGAGGGCCTCGAGGTTCTGGCGGGAGTAGACGGTGCCCACGGGGTTGTTGGGTGAGTTGACGATGACGGCCTTGGTGCGCTCGGTGACGGCGGCGGCAACGGCGGCGGCGTCGACCTGGAAGGTGTCGGGGTCGGCCATGACCTCGACGCAGGTGGCGCCGCAGGTCTCGATCCAGACGCGGTACTCCGGGAAGTACGGCGCGATGACGATGACCTCGTCGCCGGGGTTGGCGACGGCGTGCAGCGAGATCGAGATGGACGCGGCGGCGCCACAGGTCAGGTACAGGTCGGCGGCCGTCGCGGCACCGGCGCCGAAGCGGCGGCACAGCGAGTCGGCGAGCTTCTCGCGAACCCAGGGCAGGCCGCTGGCGGGCGTGTAGCCGTGGACCTGCGCGGGCGGCAGCGCGATGGAGGCCTCGATGGAGGCGCGGACGCAGTCGGGGGCGGGCACCGACGGGTTGCCCAAGGAGAAGTCGAAGACGTTCTCGGCACCGATCTGGGCCTTGCGGGCGGCTCCGTAGGCCGCGATCTCGCGGATGGAAGACTTGGACGCGCCGTAGGCGTGGCTCTTCTGGTTGATTGCCATGGGGTGCTCCTCACGCGGTGTGTTTGCTGGGCCGCGTTCGTGCGGCGACCCTTGCATTGTACGGCGAGAAGGACGGGCGGGTCGCAGCCTTGCCGCCTCCCTTACCCAAACGAAACCCGTTCGGCAGTCGCGGCGACAACGCCGGGCAGGCGACCGCATCGGACGGGTGGCGACGAGGCGCCCCTAGCCCAGGCGGACCTCACGCGCGCCGAGAAGCGCGGGCAGGGTCGCGTCGTGCGTGGTCACGAGCACCGTACCCCCGCGCGCGACGAAGGAGCGGACGAAGCCCACGAGCAGGTCGCGAGAGGCGTCGTCGAGGCCGTCGGTCGGCTCGTCCAAAAGCAGCGACTCGGGCGCCATCGACACGACGGAGGCCAGGGCCACGCGGCGCTTCTCGCCACCCGACAGGCGATAGGGAACGCGCGCGGCAAGCCGACCGATGCCAAACAGCGCGAGGGAGTCGTCCACGCGCGAGGCGACCTCGTCGGTGGGAAGGCCCATCTGGCGCGGGCCAAAGGCGACCTCGTCGGCGACCGTGGCACAGAACAGCTGGGCGTCCGGGTCCTGAAACACCACCCCCTGCCTGCGGTGGATTCGCTTGGCAAAGGCGCGGTCGGCCATCGCGGAGGCCGTTATCGGCTCACCGTCGTAGCGGACCTCGCCGGACGCCGCGAACGACAGGCCGCACGCCAGGCGCAGCGCCGTCGACTTGCCGCAGCCATTGGGGCCCAGAAGCGCCACGGCCTCGCCGCGCGCGACCCTCAGGCTGACGTCGTCGAGGACGGGAATCGCCTGTCCGAGGTCATCGCGGTAGGAGAACGACACGCGGTCGAGCTCGATCAGCGGCACTGCGGCGCTCGCGCCCATGTCCGTCCCGGCGTCGCCCGCGTGCGCGGCCATGCCCGCACCCACGATCATGCCATCGCCCCCTCGAGCCAAAGAAACGTGGCGAGAAGTACCACGACCAGCAGCGCGTATGCGACGTCGCCAACACCGAGGCGCTCGCGCGCCACGGGCGCGGGTGCCTCGCCGGCGTCGAGCCCACGGCAGACCATGGCCTCGGCCTGCGCCTGCGCGAGGCCATGCGCCTTGATGAAGGTGACGCCCATCACGCCCGCGGCGCTCGCGGTCTTGTCGGCGTTGCGGCCGACGCTGCGGCAGGCAAGCGACTCGGACAGCTCGGCGGCGGTGCGCCCCAGAAGCGCCAGGTCGCGAATCGCAAGGTCGCACACGAGCGCGGCCGTGGCGGGCAGCCCCAGCGTGCGCGCGGCCGCCACCAGGCCATGGGCCCCGGTCGATCGCGCGAGCCCAAGCACCAAACAGCAGGTGACAAACGACTTGACGGCCATGCGCACGGGCGCCCCCGGCTGGCCGAGAAGTGCCGCGGGCACCATGAGCAGGGCTGATATGACGGCAAGCGCCAGGGCGGGACAGCACAGCGCACGAATCTCGCGAGCCGGCCGCATGGCGACGCAGGCGAGCAGCCCCGCGAGCACGAGCCACACGAACGCCATGTTGCGCGCGGCCGACACCATGGCAACCAGGGCGACGACGCCCACGAGCCTGACCGGCGCGGCGACACGAGCGTAGGCGCGCGCCATGGGGCAGGCGCCGTGAGGACGCATGTCGAAGGCCGCGAGCGTCGAGACGACCCTCAGCAGGTTGTTTCGCACGAAGGCGTCGCGGTCGCGCGGCGGCACGTAGCCGGCCGCGGCGGACGGGTCCAACCAGGCGGGCAGCCCCGCATCGGATGTGGGCGTGGCGCCAGGCACGCTAGGCCCTGTCGCCAGGGGCGTCGGGGCCGGCGCACTTCTCGGCAGGGGCGGCGTGGGCCGTCTGGGCCACCAGCTTGAAGATGATGACGAGAAGGGCCACGCCGATGAGGGCCGAGAGCACGTAGGCCGCGGCGTCGGGAAGGCCGGCGAGAGAGTAGTCGGGCATGACCGACTCGAACGAGAGGCCGCTCGCCATACCCGCGGGGGCCTTGGCCAGGCCCGCGTTCGCGACGAGGTCCTTGGTCGACCACTCGCCCCAGGCGTCGCCCGTGGCCAGAAGGCCCAGCGGGGTCGCCACGGCGAGCGCACCCACGAGCATGGCGACACGCGCCAGACCACGCGAGCCGGGCGCGGGCGCGGCAGGACGGACTACGTCATCGCCAACCACCAGGTCGGGGGCGCAGCGCAGGACGAACTCGTAGATCGCGACGGTCGAGACGGCCTCGACCACGCAGGCGGCCAGCAGGTGCGGCACCATCATCGCCGGCACAGCGACACCCAGCCCGTAGGGGCAGAACAGCGCGTTGCCCGCCGCGTCGGAAAACAGCGTCGGCTGGATGCCGAACTCGACGGCGGCACACAGCGCGGCCACGGCAAGGCCGACGTAGGCGCCGACGGCGGCCGCCATGCGACGGCGCGCGGGCGAGGTCGACCCGCCGCGCACCAGACGGGCGACGCCCCAGCCGACAAACGGCAGGACGAAGGCCATGTTCAGGCAGTTGGCGCCAAACGCCAGAAGGCCACCGTCACCAAAGACCAGCGCCTGGATCGCCAGGGCCACGCTCACGGCGAGGCAGGCCGCCTCGGGCCCCAGCAGCAGCGCGACAAGCGTGCCACCCACGGCATGGCCGGTGGTGCCGCCGGGCAGCGGCACGTTGAACATCATGAGCAGGAACGAGAAGGCCGCGGCCATGCCCAGAAAGCTCAGGTGGCGTCGGTCGAGGCGCTCACGCACGACGCGGGCGCACCGCACCCACACGGGAACCATGACGGCGGCAAGCACGGCATCGGTCTGCGGTGACAGGTAGTTGTCGGGAATGTGCATGTCTCCCCCTCGCTCGGGTCTCCAAAAAAGGACGCGCCCCACGACAGCTCGCGGGACGCGTCCGGGGCCTACTCTGCGTCGGCGACGGGACCGGCGTCGGCATCGGTGTCGGCGGTGGCGGCGTCATTGTCCTTGGGCTTCCACTCGTCGTGGATCGCCACGTACTCGTCCCACTTGCCGTCGAGAAGGGCCTCGACGGCCGGGCCCTCGACGGTCTCATGGTCCAGCAGCACGCCGGCCATGGTGTCCATCTGGTCCCTGCGGTCCTCGAGCACCCTGCGTGCGCGCTCGTGGGCCTCGCGCATGATGCGCTCGACCTCGTCGTCGATGCGCTTGGCGGTCACGGCCGAGTAATCCTGGTGGTCAGCGTAGTCGCGACCCAAGAACACCTGGTGCTGGGCCTCGCCGAAGACCTGGGCGCCCAGCTCGTCACTCATGCCGTAGCGGGTGACCATCTCGCGGGCCATCTTGCTGGCGCGCTCGAGGTCGTTGCTAGCACCCGTGGTGATGTCGTCGCAGAACAGCTCCTCGGCCGTGCGGCCGCCCAGAAGCACGGCCAGCTCGTCGAGCATGCCGCTGCGCGTCTGGAGGAAGTGGTCCTCCTCGGGCAGCTGCAGCGTGTAGCCGAGTGCCTGGCCGCGGCTGATGATCGAGATCTTGTGCACCGGGTCGGAGTTCTCCAGCACGTGTCCCACCAGGGCGTGGCCGCCCTCGTGGTAGGCGATGACCTTGCGCTCGGCGTCGGTGATGACGCGGCTCTTGCGCTCGGGGCCGGCGATGCAGCGCTCCATGGCCTCCTCGACCTCGGGCATGCCGATGGCGTGCAGGTTGCGGCGGGCGGCCAGAAGCGCTGCCTCGTTCATGAGGTTGGCCAGGTCGGCGCCGGTAAAGCCGGGCGTGAGCTTGGCGAGGTTGGCGAAGTCGACGCCGGCCCCCAGGGGCTTGCCATCCGAGTGGACTCGCAGGATCTGCTCGCGGCCCTTGACGTCGGGGCGGTCGACCGTCACCTGGCGGTCGAAGCGGCCGGGGCGAAGCAGCGCCGGGTCGAGGATGTCGGGGCGGTTGGTCGCGGCGATCAGGATGACGGCGTCATTCTCCTCGAAGCCGTCCATCTCGACCAGCAGCTGGTTGAGCGTCTGCTCGCGCT
>OLPO01001333.1_pt1 | contig 17178 bp, 18 predicted proteins | sample 1672831 | NCBI WGS metagenome assembly OLPO01 (sample SAMEA3136728, study PRJEB25190) | human gut metagenome
CGTGCCCTTTGGGGGAGCACGGACAGCTATGCTATGGCATTCGCTGAATAGTTACATATAGGCACTTGCAAAAGTGCCTATACAAAGGGCTATACCCTAAATTGAGCACTAACTATAAATGTTATTATTATGAAGTCACCAATAGATGATACCTTAAAACAATTGCTTCAGACAAAATTGATAGCGTTGGAGCAGTTTTTAGATGCGGATGTACTTGTGTATTATGGTAATCTTGCACCAGTTTCTGCAAACCTTTTTGCAAAGCTTATAGAGGATTTAAAAGCAGATGCGACCAAAAGAGATAAACTGTATATTATCCTTACAACTTTAGGTGGTAGTGCTGAGATAGTAGAGCGATATGTTAATATCTTACGATACCATTATACAGAGGTTAATTTTATAGTTCCTGATTACGCATATAGTGCAGGTACTATATTTTGTATGAGTGGCGATAGCATTCTTATGGACTACATATCTGTCTTAGGACCTATAGACCCACAAGTGCCCAATAAAGACAATAAGTATGTTGCAGCATTAGGCTATCTTGATAAGATAAATGAGTTCATTGCAAAGGCAGCTAATAATACATTAACTAAAGCAGAACTTATCTGGTTGAAAGATTTGGACTTGGGAGAAATACGTAGTTTTGAACAAGCCAGAGATCTAACGACAGACCTTTTACAGAAATGGTTAGTTAAATACAAATTTAAGAATTGGACTCATCATAGTAATAATACATGTGTCACAGAAGAAGAGAAACGGCAGAGAGCTATTGAAATCGCTCAGGAACTGAGTGACAATAATAAATGGAAATCACATGGAAAGGGGATTTCAATAGCTGAATTATCTGACTTAAAATTAAAGATTGAGGATTATAGTAAAGAAGATGATTTGCGTGCTTTAATCCGAGATTATTATAACACTATGGATGAGTATGTAAGAATGAAGAGTATAAGTTTATTTATTCAAAATAGAGTTTTCCTATGAAAGAATATGAACGATTAGTAGAATTACTAAACAGTAATAAGATAAATGACGATACATCTTCGTTTTTAGAAGATTTTGATTCTTTTATGCATGATATGGATATTACTGTAGAAAAAAAACAACTTATTAGGTACAAAGATGACTTTATACCTTCCATATTGAGTATTAATTGTTAGCCATTTTGAATCTTGACACATTAGCGAGTGAAAAAGAATAATTAACGAATAATTAATGTTCAATTAACGGTCATTAATGTTCACAAGGCTAAACAAAATGGAATGTAAAGTCAGAACAAAGTTGGATGTCAACATTCAAAACTCAACATTGCGCACAGCGCATAACTCCACATCGGCAGAGCCGACAATTCAACACTCAACATTCAACACTCAACATTGCCGTAGGCTTCAATTCACAATTGACCAATTCACAATCGCAGGCGTTTGCCGAGAATAACTCAAAACTCAACATTCAACACTCAACATTGCGAAGTCTGCCATTGAGCGTTTCTATGATGAGCAAGGTGATGAGACGGAAATGGTAGTAATGAAAGCAGGAAGCAATAATAACCCAATATGTAGGCACTTGTAAAAGGGCCGGTGCAAAAGAAAATAGTAAATTGAAAATAATAGTATGAATTTACTGCAAAAAATTAGTAAATGGATATTCTCAAGAGGAACATTGCCTTATTGGTGTATCTTAGTATATGATAGTATTACAGTGATAGCATCAGGCTATTTTGTATACTATCTACAACATGGTTTCCAAAATCTTGTTGAAAACATTAGCCGAGTTTCCCTTGGAATAGGAATATGTTTCGCAGTCTATATGATTGCGTTCATATTGTTCCATACGTTTAATGGAGTATTGCGTTTCTCTTCGTTTATTGATTTGCGTAGAGTGGCATATTCCACCTTTACTGCCAGCTTTGCTGTATGTGTGCTTCATCAGGTGCAGGTATGTTTTGGTTTTACTCCTTATATGCTTGTTCCTCGATTCTTTAGTGGGGCGCAGATATTTATAACGGCAACCATGTTTATGTGGGCACTCCGTATAATGGTGAAAATACTTCATGACAATTACGGTAAAGGTCATGATACGCCTGTTGCATTTATATATGGTTGTATGCAAGGAGGTGTTGCATTGGCAAAGAGCGTTCGTTCCCAGTCGCCTTCCCATTACAGCATTGCAGGTTTCATTTCTGCTGACAAAAACATAACTTCATCAAGACTGTTGGGAGAAAGGGTGTATTTTGATGATGATAGTATTGTGGAAACCATGAAACAGAACAATGTGAAAGTTCTATTGGTATCACCACTCCAAACTGAACGCTTTACACATCGTACAAGTCTGATTAATGCCCTTATTGCTGCCAAGATAAAGATAATGATGATGCCACTGGCAGAGGAATGGGATGGTAAATCCCCACTGTCTCATACTCAGTTGCATGAGGTGGATATTGAGGACTTGCTTCCACGTGACAAGATAGAGGTGGATATGAATGCCATAAAGAAAATGCTTACAGGTAGGAGGATTCTTATCACTGGTGCGGCAGGAAGCATCGGATCGGAAATGGCTCGTCAGGTAGCAACATTCAAGCCTGCAGAACTTGTGCTTGTAGACCAGGCTGAGACTCCTATGCATGATGTCCGTCTGTATATGGCTCGCAACCATAGTGACTTGAAGGTATGGACTATTGTTGGTTCTATTACCAACCAATCACATATGGAAGAGATATTCTCAGCTCACAAACCTGAATATGTGTTCCATGCAGCAGCCTATAAGCATGTGCCTATGATGGAGGACAATCCTGCAATGGCTATTCAGAACAATGTTTTTGGCACACGTGTCATTGCAGACCTTGCTGTGAAGTATGGCACAAAGAAGTTTGTGATGATTTCAACGGATAAGGCTGTTAATCCAACTAATGTGATGGGTTGTAGCAAACGTATCTGTGAGATATATTGCCAGTCACTGAACAAGGCTATACAGGATGGTGAGGTGAAGGGTGTGACACAATTTGTGACAACTCGCTTTGGTAATGTTCTTGGCTCAAACGGTTCTGTAATTCCTCTTTTCAAGAGACAGATAAGAAGTGGTGGTCCTGTTACAGTAACCCATAAAGATATTATTCGTTTCTTTATGCTTATTCCAGAGGCATGCCGTCTTGTGCTCGAAGCTGGCACAATGGGCAAGGGTGGAGAAATATTTGTCTTTGATATGGGTGAGCCAGTTCGCATTGCTGATCTTGCTCAACGCATGATAGACCTATCTGGTGCTAAGAACATTGAAATTAAATATACAGGACTCCGTGATGGCGAGAAACTTTATGAGGAGGTTCTTAATGATGCTGAACAGACCAAACCTACTGTTCATCCTAAAATAAAGGTGGCAGCAGTAAGGGAATATCCCTATGAGCTTGCTCTTAAAAACGAAAAGGACTTGTATGAGATTTCACTTCATTATGACGATATGGCTATCGTAAAGAAGATGAAGGAGATTGTGCCGGAATATAAGAGTAGGCATAGTAAGTATGAAGTGTTGGATTAGTAACTTAAAAAGTTATGAAAAGTGAAAGGTAAGTAACTATTTAAAATAAATTTTACATATATGAATAATTGTAATAGTTTGAAAATATCGCCAAATGAAGGCGTAAATTCTCTAAATTATAATTATAGGGATAGACGAATTGATTCAATAAAATTTTGTCTAATATTATTAGTGGTCATAGGGCACGTTTTCTCCAATGAAGCATTCAGGGAATCATATGCATGTGAAGTTATATGGAAGTGGATATACATGTTTCATATGCCTTTATTTGTTTTTATATCAGGCTTTTTCTCTCATAAGAAAAAACAATTTAATGGTTTTATGAAAGGTATTATAAAAATTTTAGAACCCTTAATTATAATACAGATGTTATTTCTTATTATGGATATTTTTTTGACAAAAACTATATCCATAAATAGAATACTAACTCCGTGGTGGGTTATGTGGTATTTGCTGAGTTTGATATATTGGAGGACAATGCTTTATATATTACCTCAGAAGGTTTTGGAACACAAGAAGCTAATAATAATAGTATCATTTATAATTGGAATAGTTGCTGGTTTTTTACCATTCAATTGGTTTTTATCTCTCCAGAGAACTCTAGCTTTTTTACCATTTTTCTTGGGGGGGTATTGTATGCAAGGTAAACAATTATATCTCCCTTCTAAATTCAAACCTTTATGTATAGTAGTATTGTGTTTAGCTTTCATTGTACCGATATACTTTCCATATTTACTTGGTGATTTAAGGTTTGCTGATAAGTATACTGATATTTCGTATATGTTCAGCAGGATATTTGTATATTTTATGAGCATTGTAATGTCTATATCATTCATTTGCGTTTGCCCAAACATAATGTTTTTCTCTAAGCAAGGAAAGTATACATTACAGTATTATGTTTATCATGCATTAATTCTATTTCTACTATTTATTATAATAAATAAATTCAATTTGCCTAAATCTACATTTACTGCATGTACATATTCCTTTTTTGTATTGTCTTGTATTTGGATATTCTCTTATTCTTCATACTTTACTAAATTTACAAATCCATCTTCCTTTTTGCGGGAAAGATAAAAAGGGGAATAATGTTAATCGTGTAGATTTTTTAGGTAAATAAATGATAAAAATATTTTATATAAAAATATGCAACAAACAAATAATCAGAAATTAGCAAAGAATACAGTCTTTCTATATATAAGAATGATTGTAGTAATGTTAATAACGTTTTTTACTACGAGAATTCTTTTGTCGACTCTTGGTATTGAGGATTTTGGTATTTATAATGTTGTATGCGGTTTTGTTACCATGTTCAGCTTTCTAAATACATCGATGGCAAATGGTGTTCAGCGTTTCTATAGTTTTGCTATAGGTAAAAATGACCCCAAAAGCATTAGCAAAATATTTACTCTTGCAGCGATAATTCAATTGATAATAGCAATTATAATAATTGTTATTGTTGAAACTGTAGGCATATGGTATTTATATAATAAAATGAATATATCTGCAAACCGTGTGTTTGCTGCTTTTTGGGTTTTTCAAAATGCTTTGTTGAGTTTATTTTTTGTCATATTAACAGTACCATATAACGGTGCGGTTATGGCGTACGAAAAAATGAATTTTTATGCGATTGTGAGTATTATTGATGCCATATTAAAATTGGTAGTTGTTTTTATATTGCCATATTGTGGTATAGACAAACTTATTTGTTATGGATTATTGATATCTGTTATAAGTATATTAGACTTTCTATTTAACTTTTTCTATTGTAAGAGGCATTTTCCCCAAATTAAATTTGTTAGGCATATAGATCGTAATTTGTTACCATCTATGATTTCCTTCTCAGGATGGAATATTTTTGGTTCATTAGCTCATATGGGTAAGATTCAAGGTGTTAATCTTGTACTAAATGCTTTTTGGGGAACAGTTGTAAATACTGCATTTGGTATATCTGCACAGATAAGCAATGCTGTAAGTAGTTTAACAGCAGGTTTTGTAACAGCACTTCGTCCTCAAATGATAAAAAGTTTTGCAGCAGGTGATCTTGACTACACAATGAAATTATTATATTCAGCATCTAAGTTGACATTTTTTTTGGTTCTAATAATTGCGGTTCCTATTTTTGAAGAAATAAGTTCTATACTTGATTTTTGGCTTGGGGTAGGAAAATATCCCGAAATGACTATAGTATTTTGTAAATTAACTATATTGACTGTATTGTTTGACAGTTTTGCTACTCCACTTTCAATAATTGTGCATGCGTCTGGAAAGATGCGAACATTTCAGATTGTATGTAGTCTTGTTATTATCTCGGTAGTACCGTTGTCCTATATTGTTGCAAAATTATGGAATGATGCCGCAATAGTTATTTCTATAGGGTTATTTACAACGATTTTAGCTCAATTGGTTCGTCTTTTACTTATAAAAAACATAATAAAATTTTCAATACTATCATATTGTGTTAAGGTTTTTATTCCAACAACAATTGTATTCCTATTATCTTGTATAGCTGCATTATTAGTTAACCGAATTACTATTGAAAACTTAGAGTTCTGGGGAGTATTAATGAAAATAGGGTTAAATGTAATTGTTTGTTTTATTGTAATATACATTATTGGATTGTCGAAAACAGAAAAAAATTTAGTTAAATCATTTATAAAAAAACATTAAAATATTATGGTTATAGGTTATACAACAGGTGTGTATGATATGTTTCATATAGGACACCTAAACATTCTTCGACGTGCAAAAGAACAGTGTGATTACTTGGTAGTTGGTGTTAGTACAGACGAACTTGTACAAAAAGATAAAAATAAAACACCTATAATTCCATTTGCTGAACGCTGTGCAATAGTTGAAGCAATAAAATATGTTGATAAAGTGGTTCCTCAGTTTGATAAAAATAAAATGGCTGCTTGGGAAAAATATCACTTTAACAAAATGTTTGTTGGATCAGACTGGAAAGGTACGGACGCATGGAATCGATTTGAGGAAGAATTCAAACCATTAGGAGTTGAGATTGTGTATCTTGATCATACTGATGGTATAAGTTCAACAATTTTAAGAGAAAAAATAAATGGTAAAGGTTAATTTATATATTCAGCGTCTCTATAGAATCTTTTTATTGGCTATTTCTGTTGTATTACGCACCTTTACAAATGTAAAAAAAGGAAGGGTTATAATGTGGTCATATTATGGAAAGAACTATTCTTGTAACCCTAAAGCTATAACGGAATATCTAATATCAAATGATTCACGATATCAAATTTTTTGGGTTTTTCTGCCGGGTAAAGTACCGGCAGATTTGCCTAAGCAAATAACACCACTTGTTTTTGGTACATTGAAATACTTATACATTGTTAATACCTCAGAATTTTTATGTACTAATTCTCGTATGTTTTTAATGTCTACTTCTTGGATAAAAAGAAAAGGGCAAAAATATATAATGACATGGCATTCAAGTATGGGATTAAAGTGTATTGAAGGTGATGCTGATGCAAAGTCTTTAGGAAATTCTTATATAAGAGCTGCAAAATTTGATTCTAAACAATGTGACCTGATTTTATCTGGTAGTAGGGCAAGATCGGAAGTTATTAGAAGGGCTTTTTGGTATGATGGTGAAATATTAGAGAAAGGAACACCAAGAAATGATGTCTTCTTTGATACAATTGCTAAAGAGCGTTCATGTTGTAAGGTTAGAAATTATTTTAATATTCCAGAGAAAGCTTCCATAATTCTTTATGCTCCTACTTTTAGAAATTCAAATAGTTTGGATTTTTATAAGATAAATTGGAACAAGATTATTACGACTTTTAAAAGAAAATTACATAATGAATGTTATGTTTTAGTAAGATTACATCCAAACCTTATTAAGAATGGTCTTGATACATCTGAATTGGTGTCATATGTAAACACATTTGATGCTACAAAATATAACGAAATGCAAGAATTACTTGTTGCTTCGGATGTGTTAATTACTGATTATTCTTCGTCAATGTTTGATTTTTCTTATATTAATAAGCCAGTATTCTTATATGCCGTGGATGCTGCAACATATGATAGAGATACGTATTTTGAATTAGAAAAGCTTCCTTTTCCTTTTTCTAAGACCCAAGAAGAACTTGAGGAAAATGTTGAAGGGTTTGATATGAATGAATATCAGAAAAAATTATCTTTTTTCTTAGAGGAAAAAATTTGTAGCTACGAAAAAGGTAATGCAAGGCAATCTGTTTATGATTGGATGCAAAAGAAAGCTCTAAAATGAATTATTTAATTAAATAAAAATATCAATGCTTGATTTTCCTATACAAGAGCCATCTGTTGGAACAGCCATCTTTGCTTTTATTTCATATCTCCTAATATTAAAAAAAGGTTTTTTGAAAAGTATGAATGAAGGGATACAACGTTTTACATTTAGTAGTGGAACATTAGTATTTTTAGCCGTTCTTATGGCTATTCATACAATAAATGGTGACTTTTTCCATCTGATGGAGGCTGTGCATGAATATGATTTTACGCCTGGAGCTTATCATGCGCAGGAACCTGTTTATGTTTATTTAGCTCAGATAATCAATAAGAATTATCTATTATTTCGCTTGATTGTTTGGGGCAGTGCTTTCTACGCAATATTTAAAACTTATAAGATATTAAGTATAAATCCATATTTTGCTATATGGACATTTCTTGCTTGTTATTCAATTCTATTTGCTTATGCACGAGCTTCAGCTGCAATGGCAATATATTATTTAGGATTTGTTCTTTTGATTAAGCAAGGTAATAATAAAATCATTCGTGTATTGGGTGTCGCGTTATTTGTTCTGTCGTATGAATTCCATCATAGTATGACAATATTAATACTGCTGACGCCTCTTGCCTTTATACGTTTAAACAAAAGATTTTTATATTGTGCTATATGCTCATTACCAATACTTATAGTGTTAGTTCGTCATTTTTTCTCTAATATGTTGAATGATGCGTCATTTTTGGACAATGATGCTTTACAAAATAGAATAGATGCTTATTCTGTCCGTACTGAAATTGTATCAATTCGTCAGGAGATAATGAATTACATAAAGTATATAACAGTATATTTTCCTTTTATTTCAAGCTTTTTCTATATGTTAAAATATTATGATAAGAATGTTGTAGATAAAACAATTTATAGATTGTTTGTCTTTACATTTTGGCTTTTAATGTTGACTTCTGCAGTTTCATTCTTAGATATGGAGATTAATACTTTCTTTTATAGAATGTTGTTCATGGCAATTATACCATCAGTTGCAATTTTTACATACATGATACAAAAAGGATTTATGCCAATAAATGATGGACGTAGGATAATTCTGTTATGTATATTTTCGCAAGTATTAAATTATATCTATATGTTGTATAATAATATAGTTGGTTGATTATGATTCTTTCTATAATAATACCTATGTACAAGGTTGAACAGTACATAAAAAAGTGTTTGTTATCATGTATATCTCAAGATATTCCTTATTACGAATATGAGATAATTTGTATAAATGACGGATCTCCTGATGCTTCCGCAGAAATAGCAGGAGAAATAGCCAAGCAAAATAATAATATCAGAATAATAAATCAAGAGAACCAAGGATTATCAGTTGCAAGAAATACAGGTCTAAAAAATGCAAAAGGAGATTATGTTTGGTTTGTTGATTCTGATGATTGGATAGAAGAAAATTGCTTAGGTAGAATTATATCTAAGTTATCTAATAATTTAGATATTTTGCAATTACAATATCGTCATGTTTGGTTGGATCCATATTCTATAAAGGAATTCTCTCCTGTGTTAATTAAAGGAGTAAAATCAGGTGTTGAGGTTACAATTGAAGGTGGATTACCAGATCCTGCTCCATTTTGTATTTATCGTCGAAAATTTTTATTAGATAATGATTTGAAATTTGTGCCAGGTATATATCATGAAGATTCAGAATTTAAACCTCGTGTAGTATACTTGGCTGAAAAGATTACCTCTGATGATGTTGTTTGCTATAATTATTTTCAGAGACAAAGTGGAAGCATAATGTCTTCATTCTCTGTAAAACGGGCTAATAATTTATTGTTTGTTAACTGTAATCTGTATAAATTTTCTCTTAGTATAGAAAAAGAATGTGTCTATACATTTTATAGAAAGATGGGAACGAACATAAATACATTGCTATATGGTTATAGAGATTTATCTTCAAAAGATAAAGCCGTTGTAAGAATGATGCTTAAAGACAACACTTTATCTTTTAAATGTATGATGCATTCTAAAAACTTAAAATATATGTTTGAAGGCTTATTTTTTAGAATAAATATAAAATTAGGTCTTATGCTTCATAAGACCCTTAGATAATAATTATAAGATGTATGAAGATATCAGTTATTGTTCCCACATACAAACCAAAGGCATATTTGTGGGAGTGCCTTGATTCTATATATAATCAAACTTTTCCGAAGACAGATTATGAAGTGTTACTTGTTCTGAATGGTTGCAATGAGCCGTATAATACACAAATAAAAGAATGGCTCTCAAAACATTCAGATTTACAAGTACAGTATTTCCAAACAGATGAAGGAGGTGTGTCAAACGCTCGTAATATAGCTCTTAATAATTTAAAGGGAGAATATGTGACATTTATTGATGATGATGATCTTATTTCCCCCAAGTACTTAAAGGAATTGTTTGAAAATGCAACATCAGATACTGTGTCATTATGTTATCCATTTGCTTTTAATGACGGCGAGTTGAACAAGCAATTGCCGTACAATATAACTGACATATATAATTATTGTATAGAAAATAAATGTTATAAACTTGCATCTATGGCCCGGAAATATTTTTCAGGTCCATGGATGAAGTTAATTCCAATGAGCTTTATACAGGATAGACGTTTTGACATTCGTTTTAAGAATGGAGAAGACTCTATATTTATGTTTTTAATTTCTGATAGAATTAAAAATGTAACCTTTACATCCAAAGAAGCAATTTATTATAGAAGGTATAGAGAAGGAAGTGCTATAAGCTCAAGTAGATCGATTGGAAATAAAGTATTTAATTGTTTCCGTTGTATGCTTGAATACACTAAGATATATTGTAGAGGTGGATATAGTATGTATTTCTATTTTACCAGAATTTTAGCAGAATCTAAGTCTATTATGCTATATATATTAAATAAAAAATAAATATGAAGAAGAAAGTTATAATATGGGGCGTTGACGATTACAATGTCCTGGGGTTGTGCAGACAATTTGCCAAATCTGACTTTGAGTTATTATTTATTGCCTATCGTGGAAAAGCAAATTGTGCCACAGTGAGTAAGTATTGCACAAACTTTGTGGAAGCACTTACGATTGAAGATGGGTATAATTATCTTATGACGCATTGTGCAAATGCCAATGATAAGGCGGTTTTGATAAATTCAAATGATTTGATAGCAGAGTTTATTGATGAACATAGCATCGAACTTAAGAGGTATTTTACAATTACAGGAACAACAAAGCCTGGCACAGTTAAGAAAAATGACGATAAAGGTGCTATGGGAAAATTAGCTGAAGATATTGGCTTTTTAGTACCACAAACAAAAAAATGTTATTGGAACACAAATATTTCTGATGTGAAATACCCATGTATACTAAAACCTAGCCATCAAACTGCTGGAAAATATAATGAATTTAAATTTAAGGTTTGTACAACGCCTACGCAGCTTAAAAATACATTAAGATTTGTTCGCCATGATTCTGAATTCTTGCTACAACAATATATTCCCAAAGAAAAGGACATATTAATTTATGGTGCTAGAATGATGGATGGTAAAACATGCTTGGCTGGTGCTTTGATACGTGATCGTTTTTGTGGTACAGGCGAAAGTTCACATGGTGTTATTACAGCAAATATTCCAAAATGTGTGAATACAGAACATATTGCTCAGTTTCTTGAAAGAATAGACTATTATGGACTGTTTAGCGTAGAATATGGAATGGTAAAGGGTGAGGCTTATTTCTTTGAGGTAAATCTTAGAAATGATGGTACATCTCATTTCTTTTACCAAGCAGGTGCCAATATTCCTCTTGCTTGGGCTTATAGTTCACTTGGTCTTGATTATTCCCAAATTAAAACTGTAGTTAATGGAGATTCTTACTATATGGATGAAATTTATGATATCCAAAATGTGAAAGAAGGCAAGATTTCTAAAGAACAGTGGGAAAAAGAAAAGTCTGAGGCAACGGTCTTTAAGTATTATGATAAAGAAGATTTGGCTCCATATGAAGCTATGCTGAAAATTAAAAACAGGAAGTTGTTTATGGGGTCATTTGTTGCTAAATATAGATTGTATATTGTTTGGCTCCTTGATAAAATAGGTTTTAAGAGAAAATAAGATGATAATAAATTTAATGTATCATGATGTTTTTGTTCATGATACGAATGAATCTGGATTTCAAAGAGAACGTGACTTGCCTTACAAAATGAATGCAAGTATGTTTGAGAAGCATGTTAAATCCATATCTGATTATTGTGAATCTACGCATCAGTCAAAGAATCATGTCGTGTTCACATTTGATGACGGAGGAAAATCGTTTCATCAGGTAATTGCTCCTATACTTGAAAAATATGGTTTTAAAGGATTATTCTTTATAACAACTAAGTATGTAGGAACGAACACCTTCTTGAATGAAGAGGAAATCCGAGATCTTCATTCAAGAGGTCATATTATAGGCTCGCATGCTCATACTCATAATCATCTTTATACTTTGACCGATGAACAGGTGGAGGACGAATGGAAGTGTTCAACTGAAATTCTTAGTCGTATTCTTGGAGAGCCAATAAAGTATGCTTCAATTCCTAATGGAGATACTTCTAAACGGGTATTAGCCAATGCATACAAATACGGTATAAAATATATTTATACATCTGAACCCATTACTAAAGTGTCTTATTTTAATGATATGCAGGTGATAGGTCGATATGTTTTGCTCTCAGATAGTTCTACTGAATATGTTATGTCTATCGTAACTAGTTCAAAGAAGAGATTCCTTCTTCTATGCAAGCGTGCTGTCTTAAAGATAATAAAGACCGTTCTTGGAGGTAATTATGTGAAAATTAAAAATCTATTGTTTAGATAAAATGAAAGTTTCTATAGTAATGCCGTATTACAATGCGGCAGTATATATCCGTGAGACAGTTGAGGCTATTATAGCCCAAACTTATAAGGACTGGGAGTTGATAATCGTTGACGACTGTAGTCCTGCACCTGAGACAGCAGAGGTATTAAACCAAGTGAAAAGCATGGATAACCGTATAAAGGTTATCCGTGCTGAGAAGAATGGTGGGGCTGGGTTGGCAAGAAATCTAGGTATAAAGGCTGCACAAGGCAGATATATTGGCTTTTGTGACAGTGACGACTGGTGGTATCCTACTAAACTAGAGGAACAGTTGAAGTTTATGCAAGACAATGGGTATGAACTTACCTGCACTTGGTATGAGGATGCCAACGAGAAGCTTGAGCCTTATTACACAATGAAGCAAGCACCAAGACAGTCGTATAAGTCGATGATAGCAGGATGCAATATCGGTACTCCTGGAGTTTTGTTTGATACAAATAGAGTTGGGAAGAAGTATATGCCACCTCTCCGCAGGGCTGAGGACTGGGGTTTGTGGATGAACATTCTGAAGGATGTGGATTATATATATACATATCCTAAGGCGTTGTGGAAATATCGTCATATTCCTGGTTCTGAAACAAGTAACAAGTGGGTGATGTTGAAGGCTGTGGTGAAGATGTACCAGACGGTGTTGAAGATGAATGTGGTGACGGCTTGGTTTACAGGATTGTTTGTATTCTTGCCAAGCAATATATTGAAAAAACTGAAGAAGGTTGTTTGATCTTCTTTGTTCATAAAAATACAGAAATGATTCATTCTGATTATTCTCAATTGATAATCTTGTTGCAGGCTGCATTAGGGGAAATACCTAAGTCAGTAGAGAAAGAACTTGACTTGAAGGCTTTGTTTAAGTTGTCGCAACAGCAGGACGTTGTGGCCCTTGCTTTGGATGGTCTACAGAAATTGTCAACTGCATACAATGGTGTGGTGAGTCAGGATGTTCAAACTAAAGCGGTGAAGATGCAGTGGATAGGAAGTTTGATGGCGCAAGAAAAACGCTATTCCACGAATTATAGTGCAGCCAAGAGTCTTTCAGAATTGTATGACAGCAATGGTATCAATACATATGTTTTGAAGGGGCTTTCTATATCTCAGCTTTATCCCGTTCCTTCGCATCGTTTCTCATGTGATTTGGATTGTTTCTTACTGCCACAAACAGGCTGTTTCGACGCATACGAGTTGGGAAACTCGTTAATAGAAGATAAGGGCAGCAAAGTGGATACAGAATATTACAAGCATTCTATATTTACATACAAAGGTCTGGCGGTGGAGAACCATCGCTATTGTTGTTCGGTGAAACGTGGCAAGCGAACAAGGGATTTGGAAGCCTATTTAGTAGGACTGCTTAATGATTGCACTCCGCATTTCATTTCAGAAACCCGCCTTGCCTTGCCACCACAGATGTTTCAAGCCCTGTTCATGATTGAACACGCCAACGGTCATTTCCTTTATTCAAAAATGACCTTTAAGCATATCTGCGACTGGGCAATGATGCGCAAGGCTTTAGAATACTCTCTTGACTGGAATGAGTTTGACAAGCAATGCATCCGCTTTGGCCTGAAGAACTTTGTGGAGTGCATGAACCATTTGGCTGATTATGTCCTTGGCAAATGCACCTACAAAGACTTGCGCCCAATAGACAAGAGAGTATTGGATGACACATTCAAGGAAGTGACGTTGTCGCCAAACTTAATGAAACAGCGCATAGAAAAGGCTATCGGCATCCTTCGCTCAAGCTGGAAGTTCAAACATTTCTGTGGAGACTCAATGATAAAAGAATTATCACACTCGGTTTGGGCGTATCTGAGAGAGGATAAGCCGGAGCTGGATTGATATGGAATGTCCCCATCCTCACATTCAAGTTCCGCCGTTGGTGGCACAACCGTTGGAAGCATCCTCTTGTATACAAAGAATGGCTCCTCCCCATGTTCATGACATTACTGAGGAGCCATTTGAGGAGGTGGAGGACGATAAAGGATTAAAAGGATGAATAGGCAGGATATTGATAATTGATAAACATGTATTAATTATAAGTACAAGATTTTGTGGAAGAGAATGTAATAAATAAAGTACTAACGGCAGTCCGGAATCATGTATGCGCTTTGCTCGCCTGATGTCTCACTTTGCCAATATCCGTAAGCACAATTTGGAACCACTGGAGAATCTTTATGATGTGTTCCGCAAGATCATGAAAACGGCAAGAGACAAATTGGTAGACTTACTAGCTCATAGATGGCAGCTGGCTACTGTTACTGCTTGGGCAGTAAGCACTCAAATTAGGGCTTAAATAAGAAAGAAGTATCTTCGCTGCTGAATTTAAAACATCAAATTATGTACAGCAGTGAAGATTTGGAACTTTTTCGATAAGTCATGAGCAAAGCAAGCTTGCTTGAACTTAGCCATGGCGAGAAAAAGTATAAAGAGATTCTATTTCCAGTACCAGACGGAGGCAAAGCCGAAGGGCATCTCTATTGAACAGTTCTGTTCACGTAATAAAGTACCTTATAACATATTCTACAAATGGTACAAAGAAAGTGCAAACCGAATGCAATCAAACTTGCTTGAATTGCTGAGGTGCAGCCTTTCTTATCTAAGGATACACGCAACAAGATAGTGGAAGTAAAGGTGGATGGGCTTCCTACCTCGACTCATTTTACTATCTTTGTAGTTGAAATCAGAGTATTACGAATGGACGAACTTCAACATATCATAGAATAAAAACGAGGGCTTTTGGCACGGGAATCAAACTCGTGCCCAGCCCTTGATTACAGTGAAGGTATGGCAGCAGAAGAACAAAAACGTTATATTAATTATTTGGCAGAGCGTGTGAATGCTGATGATTTGGAGAAGCGTGCAATGAAGCTTGTTTTGCAGGATTTTCTTGATAAGCAAAAAGAATACGATGTCCGCTTGTCAAAACTTGATGCCGTATTGTCAGATGTGGAAGAGCTAAAGAAAAACTTAGCATCTGAGGTTAAGAGACGTAAGGCAGCCGAGCGTAAAGTGGATGACTTGAATGCGAAATTAAAGTTTGCCAATAAGAATCGTTTCGGTGATAAGAGTCACAGAACCAAGAAAAAGGATTCGGATGAAGAGTCAGATCGTACCAAAGACAAGGATGATAACTCTTAGACAGCATCTTAAGATAGATCTTGACAAAGATCCGTCAGAAATTACTTATCATAGCATCATCAGTACAGTGAAGATGCAAGGACGGTCTGCATGGGAATACCTTGGTAAGTTTTTTACTAAAATATTTAACGGTTGCAGGGATTTTTTCAGTATGAGACCTGACAAAATCGGATTGGCAATATGCCAATAGTTAATAAATAAGTGAAATTTTTAACATATCAATATATAGGCACTTGCAAAAGTGCCTATACAAAGGGTTATGCCCTAAATTGAGCATTAACAAATAGTGAAAATAATATGGCGAATAGTTATGCTTTAAATCTCTATAGTCTTCGACTTAAGAAACGTTACAATAATAAAATTGAATATATCCTGTCAGATTTCGGGGCAAAACAAGACCTATTGAGGATTATCGAAGATATGTTTGAAAATTGGAAGTTTGAAGAGAAAAAGGCTAAAGAAGAAAAGAACGCTATAGGTTCTAACGAAATGAATATCCTTAAAATTGACGAAGAAAAGGTTGTTAGGATTAAACAAAACGAAGATAAATCTTTTTGTCTTACAAGAATTGGACGTATGCTTGATGGAGTTTTGATGTATGGAGAGGCAGGTACTTCTGAACCCGTTGTAGACATAAAAAATGGAGAATTTCGTTATACTAAAACAAAAGAAGATGCTCCATTAAAACCTTTCTTTTTCAAATTTTATATTCCAGAGAACTCTGTTGTTGGTTTCCTTATTTTAGAAAGTATAGGTTCAAGTGGAGTAGCAACAATAGTTCAGAATAAACTTTTGAACTTCTATTCGAATAAAGATAATGATGCTATTTTGAAAATACAGCCAGTTGGAATTTCAGACTTAGCTGATTCTGCAATGGAAAAGGCTCATGGTGTAAAAAGAATAACATTACGTAATATAGCCAATTCTAATTTTAATATATCAAAATTAGCTGGTGATAATGTTGTTGCTAAAGACTTTACTGTTGACTATGTAATAAAGGCAAAGAGTAAACTCTTTCAAAAAAATCTCTTTAAGAGACTTCAATCCTCAAAAAACGAAAAGTCTTGTCTTTATGAGATTGATGGTAATAATTTCTCTGACATTTCTGTAACGATGAATATAGATGGTCATGAACGAACACTATCTGTCGGTCAGTTTTCAAAATTAGGAACAACACTGGATATTTCTGATAAGATTGTCAAAGGAGAAGATGGTTATCCTATTCTTAAATCGTTAAATGATCAAGCTATGGTTTTGGTCTCTTTAATAAAAAAGGAATATGATTTGAAATGAAACAGACAAAATTATTTTTATATGCTTCTTATGTATTACTATTAATATGTG
>OLPO01001335.1_pt1 | contig 17165 bp, 15 predicted proteins | sample 1672831 | NCBI WGS metagenome assembly OLPO01 (sample SAMEA3136728, study PRJEB25190) | human gut metagenome
GTGTATTTGGAATTTCTCATTTTGGCTTGTACTATTTATATTCTAGCACCAGATTAAGCTCATAGGTCATTTGAAAAATCAGACAAACAGTGATCGCAACAATACCAAAAAGCACCATATACATCATCCAAAATGTCGCACTTAGATGACTATTCTTCATTCGTCTTTTAATGCGAATCCCATTACAAATGGCAAGCCCCATGGTTTTCGACAACATTGCACATACAATACGCTTCACAGGCATTCCCAGAAAATGAGCGACCGAGCTGTCTAATGCACTCGCCCACATATTTAGCAGAATCATATCAGAAACAGTGCTAATAAGAATGCCCATAAATGCAGCCGTTCCTCTTGCATACAGTGTTCCCTCGTAAAATATAAACGCCATTGCTATCGCCAAGGCTATGATTACAATACTATTTTTTAACGTATACAAGAACAAATAGTTACTCACGCTAATAAAAGAGCCCAGCATACATACACCAAGCCCATATCGCCAAGCCTGCCATCCGCTTCTTCGCTGTAAAAATGCCTCAAACAATAAAAAGAACATCAAGGATTCCGCAAACGGAATTAAAAATTCGATGATTTCAAAAATTGTCACCATAGAAAAATTAATGCCACAACTCGTCATTGTTCCAAGACCTACAAAAATCGTCATCAATAAAATCGCCTTTCCTCATAATCAACAAGTGCTGCTTTAAGCAAAGTTTTATAGGCCCGCCCTATCGGTAATGTAGTTTCACAATGACGTAAAACGATGTCTTGACCGGCAATTTTTTTGATACATCCCAAGTTAACAAGATATCCCTTATGACAGCGACAAAACAGATTCGGCGATAACGCTTTTTCCGCCTCCGTTAATGTCATCCGCACCTGATGCACACCTTCAGCAGTATACATAATGACCGTATTACGACTACCCTCACAGTATATGATTTCATCGCAATAAAGACGTACATATTCTTTATTTTCTACAAAAGAAATGGTCTCACGCTTGCTTTCTATGAGATGCACGATCGCCCACAAGGTTTCGTCCACCTTTTCCGGCTGTAGCGGTTTCTTCAAAAATCTGAGTGGGCTGCATTGGAAGCAGTCGATGGCATATTCTTCATGGCTGGTGACAAAGACAATAATCACGCGTTCATCGATGGTGCGAATGGCGTTGGCGGTTTCGATGCCGTTCATACCGCCCATTTCCATATCAACAAAGAGAGCGTCAAAGAACTGTTGTCCTTGTTTGTAGGCGTCAAGCAAGGCTTCACCGCTCTCAAAAGGCTCACTTTCTATTTGCAAATCCTCTTTTTGTGCAAAGTATTCTTCCAGTTCATTGATATGCACACGCTCATCGTCACAAATGGCAAATCGCATCGTCCATGCCTCTCCCTTATTAAGGTGATAGCGCTATTATAGTCCGTTGGTGCATGACTTATCAAGGAATCCAACCAAAAAATCCCTCGCGCGTTTGCACGAGGGATTGTGTTTTCATTAGGCACGTACGCCGGTTTTGAGGTAAAATTCCACGCCGTTTTTGATGATGATTTCCAGCGCGCCAACGTCTACCAGATAGTCCACGTACATGTGAATATTGCGTTCATAAAAGGCTACCTTGCGTGGCTTGGAGGAGAGCATTTTCATGACGGTACAAGCAGTGATGACGATTTCGCTGCGTGTAAGGCCACAGTCGATGTTATCTAAGATACGCATGGCTATGTCGTTCACACAGGCAATACAGTCATCGGCTAGTTGGACAATCTCTTTCCCCGGATAGAGGCCCTTGTGGGCAGCGAGATAGTAGCTGTAATGGGTGTCACGCAAGAGTTTCATCGCTTCAATAGATTTTTGTACGTTGAAGAAATACGGTAGCTTTGCGTTGGTAATGTTTTTTCCGGTCAAAATGGCATCACCCATATAGCACACATCATCCGGTGTTACGATGGAGATATGGTCCGGGGTGTGGCCGGGGGTGTGGACGATTTCAAAGTCTGCGCCACAAAAGTTGATGTGGTTTTCGCTTGGCATGATGAGCTCATCGGCTTCTACGAGCATAGTGGTGATGTCATCGTCCGCCGCGGGTTGTTGAGGATGGAGCATATAAAAATAATACGCCTGCAAATTGAGCGGTGTAGCCGCAATGCCTGCTTCACCGGCGGAAAGTGCTACCGGAATATTGTATTTTTGTTGGAAATAACGGTGGTTAGCGGAGTGGTCCACGTGGATATGGGAGCCCAATATGCCGACCGGTGTGAGGCCGTTTTTTTTCAAGGTTTTTTCAATATCGTCACGTTGTGCGCGAAAGCCGGTGTCCAAGAGCACACAGGTAGACTCGGAGGTTTTATAAAGCGGAATCACCTGCCAGTCGTCCAAATACCATGTATTGCCTACCGCTTGCTTTAACTGCATATTAATCCCTTCTCTTCTTTGAACTGTGGGTACTGTACACTTTACGATGCAGCCCCTTAATATGGGCGAAGGTTGCGCTTTCGCCTTCTTCGGCGAGCATGTTCAGCCATGTTTCGAGCACGCTTGCCGTTTCCGGATGCATGGTGCTTGCGGCGTGGCCGTTTTGATAATATTCGAGCGGTTTGGTGTCGTTGTAGGCACTACCTTGGTAAATTTTGCAGGCTGCCACTCGATCGCAAAACATTTCTATGAGATACTTCGCCGGCATGCGCACCGCTTCTTCGCGGTGCTTTTTGATATTATAATCCACCCAATATTCAAAATGGTGTTTATTGCGCCCTTTGTGGTGAAGCCACGCCGAGGAGTAGCCCCATATTTCACGTTCGCGCACATTGGGGCTTTTGTTGCCCAAATAGTATTTAACGCCGGGGATAAATTCCGACGGGCTGAATTTTGACAAATCATGGACCAATCCCTGCCAAGGAATGCCCGCCATGCGGCAATGGTGCATCACTGCCATGCGGTGTTTGTGTACCAATGTAAAATGCTTGATGGGATGAATCATTCGCGCGCCTCCCTTTTCCGATGGTTATGCCATCGGATTGAACCCATGTTCTTTTAGTGTAACTGCTCGTTGATCTTTTTTCAAGAAAGATGCCGACAAAAAAGGCCGTTCCCGTGGGAACAGCCTTGTACGGCTTTGTGTCAGGCATCCTGTGCCATTCTGCCCAAAAAGTCAAAGGCCCAATCTTGGTCAATGAGCACCTCATCGGCCGCAAATTGGTCGAGCTTGTCTTTGAAATCTGCGGCTATCTGTGCATACACTTCCGTGCTCAGCGCAATTTCGCCGATGGCACGCCCTTCGCCAACAAAGACAAAGTGCAGACTGCCGTCCAGATGCTCGTCAATGAACACGGCTTCTACGGTATCGCCGCCGGTGGCTTGCGCCAATTGGTCACGAAGCTGGCCGTAGAGGAAGATTTTGTACAGCTCTATCACGCGGTCGTCATAGCCTGCATCAAAGATACGAATTTTTTCGACCAAGTCGTCCGGTCCCACCACCAAGCGGCGGTATTTCCCTTCGGCAGATGCTGGCCCTTCGTTTTCTTGCGCCCATTTGGCACGGGCTTCTTCAATTTCCTCCGGACTTTGCAAATGGTAGAGTACCACACCTTTGTCGGAATCTTGGTAGATGAAGCTATAGTTTACAAATTGTTCACTTCCGCAATGTGGGCATGTGAACTTAAAGAGTTCATAGTTTTTTACGAGCACCTTGAGCGCCGGATCGGTGCCGGCATCAATGTGGCCGTAAAATTCAAATGCGCCTTCCTGCTTGCAATCCATGCAAGCAATGCTTTGGCTGTTTTTCACTGTCATAAACGAACGTCTCCTTCCGGTTTGTATCTTTAAGTATGAAGGCTTTTGCGACTTTTTTCAACCCACCTTAAAGGGAATTGGCCCTTGCTGGGCTTCGTAGGCTTTGTATGCTGCATGCACCGCCGGGAAACGTTTCTTGAGGCTGACAGGCTTTGTGCCATCCTCCAAAAAGCAATGCACGCTAGTGGCTGTGGCAACGGTTTCGCCCTGCACGCGCATGTCATAGGCCAGTCGCATTTTGAGATGGTCACAATCAATGATGTAAATGGTCACGGTGATAATGTCGTTGTAGGTGGTTGTTTTCTTGTAGCTACAGCTTACGTTTACCACCGGCGAAACCAAGCCCAGACCTTCAAAGGTTTCGTAGCTCATGCCCATTTGTTCCATCCATTCGCCACGGGCTTCTTCCATGATACGAATATAATTGGAATGGTGGGTAATGCCCATGCGGTCGGTTTCGTAGTATTGTACTTTGTGTTGATAGCTCATGGTGTGCTCCTTTCACATTCTCTTTTATTGTAGCCCTCGGTACAGCAGACTGCAATCTTATGATTTTCTTAAAAATCTTGAACTTTTCTCTAGATTTTCACTTTATTTTGGACTATAATAATAGCTGTAAATTCCTTTTCATTGTGGCCATGTCTTTATGGCCAATCTCCTTTATAACACTTCCCCTCAGTGTTATAAGCGCCCGATTGCCGGATTACCGGCTTTTGGGCATTTTTTATTTTTACCCTTTTTTCAGCTTTCTTTAAGGAAGCGGTGTTAATATAATCACTGTAAATTTCTTTTCATTTACACAGGCCGTTTTCACGGTCAATTCTCCTTCTTTCGCACCCTTCCCCTCGGTGCGATACTATTGTTGAAGGCTCGGTCTCTATCCTCAAGACCGAGCTTTTTTGATGTCGCGCAAAGTAAAACGCCTTTCTCGCTGTTGGCTTACAGAGAGAAAGGCGTTTCTTTTAGTCATACTTGTGGGTAAAGGCTTTGGTTGACGGAAGGGCTTCACCATTTAAGGTAAAGACTGACCAATCACGATGGCCGGTATCCACCAGATTGTTGTAGGCCACACATTTGTAGTCGTTGACAAGGGTTTTGATGACCGGCTTGTTTTCCGGAATGGTATAGTAGGCCTCGCCTTGACCGTCTACATAGCCAAGGTTCGAGATGACCGGCAAGGACTTAGACATGCTTGCCAGATAACGTTCATAGTCGGTCAGTTCAAGACCTGCTGTTTCCATAATCAGTGTCGAGAGATAGTTGGTGGAGATGGTGCCAATGTTCTTTTCCGGAATGTCGTAGTTGGCCCAAATCACAAACGGCGTTTGGTGAAAGGCTTGGTTTTGATTGATGTCAAAGTTTTCGGAGGCTTCACCGCAAAGCTCTGTGTAAAAGTCTTTTTCAAGACTTGGCAGGTGGTCACCAAACATGACCACGATGGTTGGTTCCTTGACATTCTTGAAGTAACTTATGAGCTCTTCAAAAGCGGTATCTGATGCATGCATCAAGGACAAATAGCGATTTGCTTGCGGATAGTCGCCATCCATGTTGGTAATTTTCACTTCCTCTTGGAAGTTTGGACATGGGTCCAAGTAACCGCCGTGGTTTTGGATGGTCACGTTGAACATGAAATACGGTCTGGATTTGTCGCGCGCTTCGTACAATTTTTCAACGAGTTTGAAATCGTAGTGATCGCTCATATACCCACGGTTATACACATCGCCGTCATTCGGGTCGATGGTTTTTTCAATTTTATCCAAGCTTTCAAGGGTTGTCACGTTTATGGTATCCTGCGGCAGAAGGTCCTCCAATGCCGTAAAGCTTTCAAAGCCCATGTAGGCATAGGCTTTGTCGCGGCTCCAACCACTGGAATAATACGGATGAAAGGCATCGGTCTGGTATCCTTGCGCACGCAAATTCCACACAACGGACGGCGTGGATTCACGCATGCTGGCAGAATAGGCCACTGCCCCTGCAGAAAGGAAGCTTTGGGAGTTACCGGTTAGCGCTTCATATTCGGTGCAAGCCGTCCCACCGCCATGGGTGGATACCTGCAAATTGCCGCGAATGGTGTTTTCCTTGAGGCTTTTGAAAAACGGCATGACATCAATATTGGTCTTGAGGTCACCCAAGGCATCCAAATCCGCAAAGGATTCATTCATAATCATGATGATGTTCGGTTGCTTCTTTGTCACCTTGTAGTCGTTTTTGCCGGTAATCATATTGTAAGCATTGTCACTGTTTGGCGCAATGTCACTGTCTTCCAGCGTAGTATCCACAATCTTTGATACGCTGTTGGCCGCATATGTGTCCGGCTTTTCCGGAAATACATTACGCAAATTCAAGCAAAACGCCATCCAGTTGCCGTATTTTTCGTAGCTGGCTTCTTGATCCCAATAGCTGATGGTGTAGTGCTTGTCTTGCAAATATGATTGGCTGTAAAACATTGATGCGATAAGCAACACCGCAAGCAAAGCCACTACACGCTGTGTAATTTTCCAGCGCGCACGTACCAGATTTCCGCGCCCAAGCTGATAGGCCATGGCAAGCATAAGTCCGGTCCAAACAGTGGCGATGGTTAGTGGTATCGTAAGCTCAAACACATAGTTTGCCGCCACATTCATGCCCGTTTCTGTCGCAAACAAATCCAGTGGCACAAACGGCGTGCCGCGAAAGAGCTGAATATAGTAGCACGCCACAGCAAAGGCATAAAAAAGCCCAATGGAGATAAAGCCGGACCATCGGTAGCTCCCAAAAATAATCAGGAACAGAAGATAGACCACGGCAATAAAAATCACATTCATGAATACGAGCGCCGGCTCACGGCTAAAGCCTTCCATGCCGTTGACAAATTCTATCATATGATAGGTGGTAATCGGCAGTGATATATACATCACGGTGCCCAGAACAAATCCCGGCTTGCCGTGCACCCGCACACGCACTACAAAAAACGCCCCGGCCAAAATGGCGAAAAACAATAGTTTTGACTCGCCGCCCCAGATGCCGTAATCTGCACCGGCCCCCATCTGAAAAAGCGGTGCTGCACGGTATACAATCATCAGCATCATGAATGTCATTAATACGCCGAGCATGATATAAGGCACGGGACTTAGCGCCACGTATACCGGTCCCACTTGAAAAAGCGGACGTTCATTGTTGAAAAAAAATCGCGTCTTTTTCAAAATAGAATGCACCCTTGTGCGCATTCCACAGGCCTCCTTTCGTTGATTCAACATAACATACAGAAAAAAAGGACGGATGGCATTCCCCCGTCCTCTTATTTAATTGTCTTTATTATTGCGTCGTTGTCGCCTTGTTTTCCGACGTCATCGTTTCCTTCTCTTTGTCTTTCTTTTTGTCGCTGCCGTTCTTCGCTTCCTCTAGGCTTTGCACCATAAGCGGATTGGTCAACGGCAAGGTGTCCAATGTAAACAAGGTCCACTCGCGATTTTCACGGTCGAGAAGGTTGTTGTACATGACGCAGCTGTAGCCGTTCATCAACGATGCATACGGACTGGTTTTGTCTGCCAAATCATAGTAATTGCCATCTCTGCCCTTGTAGCCAACAGAGTCAATAACTGGCAATTCCTGATAGAGCGCTGCCAAATACTCGTTGTAATCGGTCATTTCAAGCCCGGCCACCTGTAGCAGCAGCGTGGAAAGGTAGTTTGAGGAAATATCCTCCACAGTTGCTTCCGGAATATCGTAGTTGGCCCAAATCACAAACGGCGTATGGTAGCGCGATTGCAATTCAGCATCACTGAGTTCATCCAGAGATTTACCGTAAAGCTCTTCGTAGAAGGCGCTTTCAATAGAAGCTTGGTGGTCACCAAACATCAAAATGACAGTTGGTTCGCTCACATTGCTAAAGTAGTTAACGAGCTCTTCAAAGGCTTGGTCAGAGCGCTTGAGCAAAGACAAATAGCGTTCGGCCTTTGGATAATAGCCCATCATGTTGGTAATGTGCACATCTTCATCGAAATTTGCATAACTTCGGTCGTAGCCACCATGGTTTTGCATGGTAACGTTGAACAAGAAGAACGGACGGGATGTGTCACGATTTTCGTACAGCTCTGTAACCTTCTTAAAGTCATAGGCATCGCTGACAAAGCGTCTGCACAGAATATCCTCGTCCGGATATTTGGTTTCTACGGCATTAATAAACGCATTTTCATCATTGGATTCCTTGTAGGCATCCACCACTTCGGGATCAATGAAATCCGCCATGGAGAGATATTTTTCAAAGCCCAGGTCGGTATACACGCTCGGACGGTTCCAGCCATCGGCAAAATATGGGTGGAACGCGGTGCGAGAATAGCCTTGTGCATCCAAGGTCGATACCAAGGACGGCTGTGCTTCGTTGATGTAGGATTCATACACACTGCTGCCGGCAGGAAGCATGCTGATGGAGTTACCGGTAAGGAATTCGTATTCGGAGTTACTGGTTCCGGCGCCGAATACCGGCACAGATACCGTCCCCTTGATGGTATTGTCATACATGCTATGGATAAACGACAGGTAATCCTCGGTGGTTTGCAAATATCCCAAGGAAGCCGGATCGGACAAGGTTTCGTTCATAATGGCAATGATGTTTGGCTTTTCGCCGGTTGGCACGTAGTTGTCTTCCCCAGTAAGCAGGTTGATGGTGGCATCATTGTTAACATCCGGGTCTTCCGCAGCCACGGTTTCCAATATAACCTGACCGACATTGCCACTGTCATAGCCTTCTGGCTGAGATACGTGAATATATTTGATATTCAAGCAGAAATTGTACCAGCTACCGCTATGGTGATAACCGCGGCTTTGGTTCCAGAAATCCGGCTTAAAGCCATGGTCTGCCAATACGTCGGTGCCGTTAACAAAGCTTGCAATGAGCAAAATATACACCAATGCGCAGACACGCAAAATGATTTTGCGACGACGCTTTTTCGGCTGAACGTTTTTCATTTGACGGTTTAACAGCATCACAATGACAAACATAAAGCATGCCATGACGATCTGCCAAGACAAATTGTAGTTATACCCGGCGGCAACGTTCATCCCGGTGCGCATCGAAAAAACATCCATCGGCACCAACGGTGTCCCACGCAATAAATCAATAAAGTAATTGGTCATGCCAAAAATGAAAAAGAGAATATTGACAATACCAATCGTCAGGCGAAATCGTCCGCATAAAAAATAGAGAAACATGTACAGGAGCATGTAACTAAAATAGTTCATGAAGAAGTTCGGCACGGAGAACACATAGATAAAGTTCCCGTTAAAACATTCCACCATTTGAATGCTCACAACCGGTATCAGGAAAAAGAGCACGGTATAAAAGAAGCGCTCATATTTTTCCTCTATCTGCACCCGAAAGATAATGAGGCAATCAATGAGGGCCACTAGCACAAACGCCGACACATAGACCTCATAGCCCCAAAATTCTGTATCCGGATTAAGGAATAGATTCCACTCTTTCGCCAAAAATACAACCAGTGCCAAGGTCAGCCCGGCTGCAACAGCCATAGATTTTTTGCTTCCCCGTTTGATAGAAATCGCACCTACGAAATCGTTGATGAGCTCAACATAGGCAATGAGAAAGCGTTTTATTTTTTCCTTCATTGAGGTATCTCAGACCTTTCTATAGAATCTTATTGCAATAAAATGCATTGCTAAGTAACACATCCTGTTGGATAAAGTACCAACCTAGTTTACCGTTTAGCCTAGGGCAACGCAAGTATTTTAACTTCTTTTTTACCGAAATAACACAAATATTTTTCATCTTAGCACTCACTTAAGCCCCTTCATTGCTAGGGTTGCACGGTTTCGTCTATGATTGATGCCGCAACGCTGCGCCAAAGTTACCTTTGCATAACTTTTTATTATTAACATGCACATTTTACTGCAAAAATGAATTTCTATTCGCCTAAAAAAACAGGATGACAATTGCATCCTGTTTTTTTGCTCATTGCGGTTATTATTTTTCACTCGGTGGCGGTGTAATTGCAAAGAAGGTTGCGCCACGCACGTCACGCTCGTTCAAATAGGTTGGCATATGCTTCCAGCCGTCTGCTGTGCGAAAGCCTTTCCACTCACTCGCATACACCAGCACGTGGTGATTGTGATACTTGGGATGAAAATGCATTTGCAAATAGCACAGATTGCCCTTGTTGAGGGCTTGGCGTAAGCGTTTCTCCGTGGCAACGCCGCTAAAACGCACTGTAGCATCACTGAGTCCGTAGCGTTTTAACACCGCGCGCAAATACACACCGCTTAACCCATCGCTGGTGCCACCAAGATTGTTCACATTAAGATACGCCAGGTGTCTGCGTCCAATGCTGACAATTTCATCAAACACCGGCCCGGCCTCTAGCTCCGGTCTAAGCGTCAGCACTAGGTTGGTCATTGCAGTCGGTCCACAATGCCGTTTGTGTCCTGCAAACTGTCCGGTGGTGCAGTATTGTTCCTTCATCTTATTTGCCGAAAACCGCTTCGTAATCGTTCTTGAATTTTTCGATTCCGGCGGTGGTAAGCGGATGATTGATCATTTGCTCAATGACCTTGTATGGTACGGTCGCAATGTCTGCGCCGGCAAGGGCACATTCGGTCACGTGCATTGGGTGACGTACGCTTGCTGCGATAATTTCTGTATCAATCCCGGCCAAATCAAAGATTTGTGCGATTTCTGCAATCAAATCAGTGCCACGGGTAGAAATGTCGTCCAAACGGCCCAAGAATGGGGACACGTAGGTCGCACCGGCACGAGCTGCAAGTAAGGCTTGGTTGGCGCTGAAAATCAAGGTTACATTGGTTTTAATGCCCAATTCATGAAGCTGTTTGGTTGCCTTGAGGCCTTCAGCGGTCATCGGAATTTTTACAACCATGTTCGGATGAATGGCTGCAATGGCTTTCCCTTCTTCTACCATGCCTTCGGCATCGGTGGTGGTTGCTTTAACTTCACCGCTGATTGGGCCATCAACAATGGCAGCGATTTCAGCAATCACTTCTTCAAACACGCGTCCTTCCTTGGCAATCAAAGAAGGATTGGTGGTCACGCCACAAATAACGCCCATATCGTTTGCTTTTTTAATATCTTCGATTTTTGCTGTATCAATGAAAAATTTCATAATTATGCACTCCTTGTTTCATTAAGATAGGATTATTCTGTCACAATCCTGCTGAAAATGCAATATAATACATTATTTTGTCGTAAAATGATTATTTATGCATTGCCAGTGAACGGTCACTGTCATAAAAAGGGAACCACCCTTTCGAGTCGTTCCCCTTGCAAATCTTATTTTACAAAAACTACTCGACCATCCTTACGGGCAGGCGGATTTGGTAATTGTTCCCATGCCGGAATCCCAACCACGCAATTGCCAACGCCAACATAGTCGCCTTCTACGCCGATTTCTTTGAGAAAGGCTTTGCCTTCGTCACTTTCAAACATTTCCAAGGCACGATGAATCCAGCAAGTTGCTACCCCCAATGCATGAGCTGCAAGCATCATGTTTTCCATGACCAAGCAACCGTCACAAAACTGTGCTTGACGCTTCTTTTCGGTCAATACCACAAGGACAACCGGCGCCCCATAGAATGGATCGGTATTTTCCTTGCCCGGCATGAACGAAGCATTTAGCTTGGAAAGCTTGTCACGCGCTTCCTTCTGAGTAACGGCAATAATCTTCGCGGACTGCTCGCCCAAGCTGGACGGTGCATAAAGCCCGGCTTCAATGATTTGCTCAAGGATTTCTTGTGGCACCATATCCGGCTTAAATGAACGGCAGCTACGGCGGGTTCGCATATTATCTAAAATTTGATTCGTCATGATGATTCCTCTTTTCTATTGCGTTCACTTTTATTCCTATACCAAGAGTATAGTTTTCCCACTGAAAAAAAGCAAGCATCCGCTTCTTACCGCCAACAAAAGCGCTGCACCTTCACTGAAAGTACAGCGTTTTTTTACCGACCCACCACTGATGAAAAAAATCTTAAACGAGGAGTATGGAATTAGTGGTTCGGTTTGTTGTCCGGTAAATCTATATATAATGAAGGAAAATACACAATGAAGGGCGAATAGACCGCCCTTTTAGTGTTTAGTAAACACCAACATCATCACTTGACGCTGTGATTATAACAATCCGAGCTTAAAGAAACCTGAAAGAATCATTGTGAAACTGAAAATGCTTACGCCTTTTCTTCCGGTTTTGTCGGTGCTTGTCCTTCCCCACCACCGCTTGGCAAGCTTGGTACCGGTACGGCATTTTCAGCGTTTAAGAAGCGCATGAGAATAGCAGTGGCTTGCGCACGGGTAGTGGTGCCCTGTGGCGATAAGGTGTTGGCCGCTGTCCCTCTGAGATACTGATGGTCCACTGCCCACAGCATGGCTTCTTCGCTATAATCGCTCACCGACGCTTCATCGCTATAGCTCATGAGCCCTTCGGTATTTTCAATGCCGGTATCGTATTGTTTGGTTAAAGCATAGCGGAAAAGAATGGTCATAAACTCTTCACGTGTAATAGCCTTGTTTGGCTTAAAAGTGCCATCGGTATAGCCGGCAATGAGGTTATTTTCTTCTGCCCACGCTACGGCGTCCGCATAATAGGCATCTGCCTTAACATCGCTAAAGCTTGAGGTGCCACTTGCTTTTTCATCATCGCCTTGCAAACGTTCAAGAATGGTCACCAACATCCCACGCGTCAAGGATGTTTCCGGAGAAAAGGTATTGGCTGCTGTTCCGGCTAAAAGACCTGAATAAACTGCTTGCTTGATATCCTCATACGCCCAGTAATCGCTGCCGACATCTGTAAAGGACCAGTTATTCCCGTCATCCTTTGGCAGAGCCGGTGGTTGTCCGCCCGGTGTTTGGTTAACGCCTTCGGTGTCATCGCCACCGGTCGCTTCTTGAATGGTTATGTCGGTATTCTTTTCTGCGCCGGCGTTGCTTCCGAATGTAGTGTTTGTTTCGAAGGTTACATCAAAATCACTGCGGTCGATGACCGTTCCTGAGAGGGTATTATCTTCATTGGTGGAAACTTCGTTATCGTAGCTATCGGTCACGGTCAATGTCAAATCGTTGTCGCCATCCACGACGGTTTTTCCGTTTGCGACAATATTGACGGTTTTGCCATCTTTATCCACAATACTGCCGCCTTTTTCAAGATGCAAGGCATTAATTGTAGAATCTGCTGTCATTACCCAACTGGAATCCGCATCGACATTGACTGTAATCGGTGCCTCTGAGGTTTTTGTCGCTTGACTGTTTTCGCTGATAACCATTGCACCGGAATAGGATGATCCATCCAGTAAATACAAATCCAAACTGCTGATGGTATCGACATCTATATTTCCTGAAAGCGTTTGATTGATACCTGTCAGCTTCACCGTTGCACCATTGCTTCCCGGTGTGCCCCAATTATTGGCATCATTGCCACCAATCGTCAAAAGGTTCGCTTTCTCGCTATCAAAATCCAAGGTGCTGTTTTGTAACACCATATTAGCGGTGGTATTGGTCAAATAAAACATCGCGCCTTCTTGGATACCACTGGAAAGGGTTGAATTTTCCACTTCAAAATCCGCTGTTTCGCCGGTAGATGCTTCGGCATCGCCGGAGGTTGATTGATAAATAATCACACCGTTCGCCACCGGGTCGCTGGCTGTCTTACCGGTGATTTCACTTGTGAGGGTTGAATTTTTAATCAAGATGGTATTAAGCCCTTCCATCCCAGCCAATTGACTGCCGGTTGCCGTCCCGTTGACGTTATCAACCTGCACATTACCGGTTGAATACAAGAGCGGTGACCCACTGCCGGCAGTAAATAGGGTAGAATTCGTCAAGGATACGTTACCGCCACCACGATCCGTTGCCAATGCCGCAGAGTGATTTCCTGCTGTGGAAATGGCCATTTTGTTGCCGATGACAGTCCCGCCATAGGTCGCATCCATACCACGAGAATTCCCTGCAGATGTAACAATGGTATTGTTATTGGCGTAAACAGTGCCATTATCGGTGGCAAAAACCGCATTGGAGCCGGTACTATCTGCCGTCAAAGCAGAATCGCTGACTTTAATCACACTATTTTTATTTGCACTGAGTAAAATTGAATTGATACCGTAGAAATTGCACTGATCGCCATTGGTATCGGCACCGCTCTTGCTTAACGTTGCATTCTTGATGGTTAAGGCACCGCTGTTATGCGCCGAGCCAACATTCTGGTCCACCGTTTCGGTCGATACTGTTTCGCCGTTTACTGTGATTTCCTTTCCGTCTGCAGTCACAGTCCCGGACAGGGTGCCGGTATAATCATAGCTCATTGTGTCTGCCCCACCCGGCTTTGCCGGTGGCTGTCCGGACGGCGTTTCGGTAGCAATGGCCGTATGATTATTTGCAGCAAAGGCCGTACTCGGAACCACCGAAGTTGTCAAAAAAGCCGCCAGCACACAAGCTGTCAATCGTTTGGATGTTTTCATAACTATTACCTCTTTTATGTCATTTTTATTATCGAGATTGCTCTTGCCATTTACTTCACGCACCCATCTTACAAAGATTGGCTTAATTTAAACTTAAACCCACAAAAAAAAAGTTTCAACGACTGAGCTATTTTCATGAATTAAATCATGCTATACTTATATCACTATAATAGGAGGTGTTCTTAATGATTATTCGTGAAAACGAACAGGAACGTGTCAATCAAGAAAACTACGCCGGCGGTAACGGTGTGATTGAATTTAAGGCCATCGTGCCGGATGAATGCTTAAAAGGCGAAGCTAAAATTTTCAAAGTGCTCACCTTTGAAAAAGGCGCAGGCATCGGCAACCATGCCCATGTTGATAACTACGAAATCTACTACATTCTCCAAGGCAAAGGCATTGCCGTTGATAATGGTGAAGAAATCGAAGTCGGCCCCGGTGATGTCGTTTACACTGCAGACGGCGCTACTCACAGCATCCGTGATGCCGGAAACGGTGACCTCGTCATGCTCGCTGCAGTTATTTTTGAAAATAAAGCCGAATAATAGCTAAACAATCAAACAAAGCATCTGTGCGTGGCAGGTGCTTTGTTATTTTTTACGCTTCTAATTTTTTCTCTTTTCTATTCTGATTACTGCGTGCGCCAAACTTCAAATACAACAACAAAGCCCGTGCTACACAAGGCTTAACAGTCGTAAGGAACTATAAGTCTTTCTGCATCCAAGGGTAGATTCTGCAATCATGGGTTCTGCCAGTACGGGGATCTCCACATCATCCACGAAGTTGAAGAAAATCTCAACCTTCTGCCGGCGCTTGCCGCCAGACTTATCCGACGCATGAATGACGATCTTTCTGATATACTCGTTGACAATCGTCTGCGTCAACTCTGCGACATCCACATACTTTTTCGTCCGCGCAATGAAAGCGTCTAGATTGTTGCCCATTATCTGCCGCTGCTCGACCCATTCTTCCGTTGTTTAAATTTCGAACTTAAACCGTTCCTGAAATACGCAAAGCACTCTATCCGAGACAGGCTGCTATTCAGCCGTATGATGGGCAAAGCCACGCAGAGGTCGTTTCTGAGTTTGCCATCCAAAGCGGATACAAGGACGAAAGCGTATCCGCAGATGAGCTGCAGACCATTGCCCGGCGCAACTTTCCTATAAAGAGCAATGGTATCTGGAGAGGCGCAACGCCATCTGCATGACCTGTGGGCGTGTCTGCCCCTTGCCCACGCAGTCCACCTTTGAAGATTTAGCGGTGGATTATGAAGGAACGACTGCCAGTAGTACGGATCGGTTCTACAGGCGCACATTAGACAAGCTACGGCTGAAGCTTCTGGAAAGCGGCCTCGTCCATACCGTGACGCTGAAACAGACCGAATGCCGCAAAAGGAACAAAAAAATAACCGCCGTTGTCTACCTGTATCAGGCGGACAACAACGGCGAATGGGGTGAAATTCGGTTTGATTTTGAAAAAGGCACGGCTGAGATCGTAAATCCGGCTGATTGAGACACGATAAAGTCCAACATCTTTGCAAAAACGGCGATACGATACATACAGCGCTTGCCGGAGGCGAGACTGCTGAAAGGTGCCGTTGTGCCGTTTTTGGAAGGTCTGGCATAATTACCCGCAGAACATGACCTTTGCGCAGAACAGACCGTCCTGATAGGTAAACGTACTCACACCGCCGTTTTTTTCTGCGATGTGACGCACAGACTGGATGCCGACGCCGTCTCCTTTTCGCTTGGAGGACTGGAATACGCCGCTTTTTTCACGGATTGCTCCGTCATAGGCGTTTTCAACCTGAATCAGCGTCAGACTTCCGCCATGCAAATAGACCGTTAGCTTGATTTTGCGCCGAGCAGGCGCGGTACGCAGACTCGCTTCCAACGCATTTTCCAGCAAATTGGAAAGAACCAGGCACAGCTCGACCTCGTCTATGGGAAGATGCTCCGGCAGATCAATCTGCACGGAATACGGGATATTCTCCCGTTTGGCCAGCGCGCAGTAATACCCAACGACGCTGTCAGCCGCCCGGTTTTCACAGAAATGCATTTCAAGGCTCGGAATTCTGGAAACCGCACCGGAGAGATAGGCTTTGATCTTTTCAAGATCGCCTTCCTCTGCAAGCGCGGAAAGCTGTCCCAACTGGTGGCGCAGATCGTGCCGCGCCTGCCGTGCCTCTTCAATGGCTGCTTTGAGATTTTCATACCGCTGCTGCTGCATGGAAAGCAGATGGTTTTCCTGCCGAAGCCTTGCGTTGCGGTTCAGACTGTTCGCCATCAGCAAAAAGACGGTATTGAATCCGAGAAGCAGGATCAAAAGCGCAAAGCTGATGACAAAATAACCCTGAAGGATGTGCCCGATGTAGAGCGTACCCGGGTGCTTTGGGATCATGAACAGGTTCAGCGCGATGAACACCAGCGGCAGCACCCAGAACGAATACCAGGTCTGTGCAAAATTTTCGTCCTCCACCATCCTGCGCACGGTATGGGTTGCGGGATAGCAGGAGACAGCAGCAAACAGCCAGCAGGCCACATGATAGCAAATCGCAGCACGAAGACAGAACCACGGCGCAGCCTGCGCCTGAGGAAGATCAATCAGTATAGCAGCATTGATTGCTCTTGCAAGGCTGTTGATACAGGTAAATACCGCACAGACGGATAACACAATCGTTCCGGATTTCCAAAGCGAGATCCGGAGCGTTTTTATATATACCACGACTGCGAACAGCGTAAGCCCTGCAAGCACCGGCACGGTCGACATTCCCCGCGCATAGCACACCATGCCTCCCGCTGCGCAAAGCAGCGCAAGCAGTGGCACAAGCCACAAAACAAGCTTTGACAGCGGCTGCTTTAAGCTGGATTTTACCGGAAAGTAGGCAAGCAGCATGCCGGGAATCACCACGCCGAGCTCCAGAATTGGACGCA
>OLPO01001341.1_pt1 | contig 17104 bp, 16 predicted proteins | sample 1672831 | NCBI WGS metagenome assembly OLPO01 (sample SAMEA3136728, study PRJEB25190) | human gut metagenome
GTAGCTGCCATGTCGTCCACCAACAGGTTCGGTGCCGACGGGCCCCGTGCCGAGAAGGGCCGCGAGCTCGACGACTCCGTCGACGAGGTCCGCCACTTCGTGGTCGGCCCCATCCAGACCAACTGCTACGCCTACGTCTCGGCCGGCAAGTGCCTGGTCGTCGACCCGGGCTATGCGGGGGAGGCGATCGCGCGCGAGCTGTCTGACGTCAACGTCGAGCTCGTCGTCGCCACCCATGGCCACGGTGACCACGTCGGCGGCGTGGCCGAGCTGGTCGAGGCGACGCGCGCGACCTTCGCCATGAGCGGGACCGACGAGCGCATCGCGCGCGAGTCGACTGGCGACGGCCACCACCCCGGCGAGACGGTGCCGCCACCTGCGGACCGTCGCCTCGTGGAGGGTGACGTCCTGAGTGTGGGCAGGGCATCCTTCACCGTGTGGGAGACGCCCGGCCACACTGCCGGCGGCCTGGTCCTGGTTGGCGGCGGCTCCGCCACGGGCATCGTCTTCGTGGGCGACACGCTGTTCGCGGGCTCGGCGGGACGCACCGACCTGGAGACCGGCGACCCCGGGGCCCTCATGGCGTCGCTCGCGCGCCTCAGGCGCGACCTGCCTCGCGACGCTCGCATCCTGTGTGGCCACGGTCCCGCCACGACGATGGGGACCGAGCTCAGGGGCAATCCCTTCCTGGCAGGCTAGCCATCGTGGGCCGCAACCCCGAGGCACTTCTCGGCAGGGCGGGCACAAGCACAAGCACAAGCAAAAAGGCCTCCCTGGCTTGCGTCAGGGAGGCCTTCGTCGTCGTATGGTGCCCGAGGTGGGGGTCGAACCCACACTCCCTTGCGGGAAACGGATTTTGAGTCCGTCGCGTCTGCCAATTCCGCCACTCGGGCACGGGTGTCGCACGCGTCTCACGCGCGAGGCAGAAGGCAAGTATAGCGCAAGGCGCGCGTCATGCGCTCGCGAGGCTCGGGCCTCAGACGCGGCCGTCGGGCTTTCCCCAGAAGAACGTGGCCACGGTGCCGGGGCCCGTGTGGACGCCGATGGTGGCGCCGATGTCGGAGATGCGCACGTCACCGACGCGGGGGAAGGCCTCGCGGATTATGGCGGTCAGCGCCTCGGCGTCGGCGAGGCAGTCCGAGTGCGTCATGAAGACGTCGTCCGCATAGTCGTCGCCGCCGTCCGAGAGCTCGCGCATGCGCTCGACCACGCGGCGCATGGCCTTGCGCTTGGTGCGGATCTTGTCGACGACGGCAAGCGAGCCGTCGGGTGCCACGTCCATCACGGGGCAGATGTTAAGCGCGCCGCCGATAAGGCCCGCGGCACGCGAGATCCTGCCGCCGCGGACGAAGAACGTCAGGTCGGACGAGAAGAACCAGTGCTGGACACGCTCCCGGTTGGCCTCGGCCCACGCGACGAGCTCGGAGGCCCCCATGCCCTCGGAGCGCAGCTGTGCCATGCGCGCCGCGAGCATGCCGTAGCCACCGGACGCGCACAGCGAGTCGACGACCCAAACCCTGCGCTCGGGCCAGCGCTCGCGCGCCTGGTCGGCTGCCGCGCAGGCGCTGGCGTAGGTGCCGGAGATGCCGCTGGACAGCGACACCTGGACGATGTCCTTGCCCGCGTCGAGCATGGGCTCCCAGAAGGCGAGGTACTCGCCGACGCTGACCTGGGACGTCTTGGCCTCGGCGCCGTCGAGCATGCGGCGGTACAGCTGCGCGGGGGCCATGGTCTGCCAGAGGTCGTCCTTCATCGGGACACCGTCGAGCTCGTAGTTGAAGTCGACCGCGTGCAGTCCGACCCGCTCGATGTAGTCGCGGTCCAAGTCGGCCGTCGTGCAGCAGCAAAGCTCGTAGTCGGCCATCGGGGCCTCCCGTCCTTCGGGGGTCGGACGCAAGCGCCAACCCACGCCTATCTCTATGCGCAAACAAGAAAACACCTATGCATAGCCTACTCCAACGCGACATGCGTAGGCCGGGGCGTTCGCGCTCGGATTTTGACCCGCTCGTTTCACGCGGTTGCTCCTTGCGTAGCATCGTCGAAACACGCCATGAGCACCATTGGCAGCATCAAGACACGTGTCGCGGTCCGAACGGGCCGCTGTCCGGGGAGGTGCGCACATGGCCGACGGAGTCGATTCGCTCATGTACGAGTTTGGTGCCGGCAAGTCCGCGATTCGCGAGGTCTGCGAGAAGACCTTCGCCCTCAAGGAGAGGGGAGAGACCGACTTCTGGGACTTCTCGATCGGAAACCCCTCGACGGCGGCGCCCGAGGCGGTCAACCAGGCCGTCCGCGACGTGATGGAGGAGTTCAGCTCGCTCGACCTGCACGGTTACTCGCCCAACAACGGATGGGAGTCCACCCGTGCCGCGATCGCCGACAACATCAACGGGCGATTCGACGCGGGCGCCACGGCCGATGACCTCACCCTCACCGCGGGTTGCGCGGGCGCCATCACCGCCACGATCGGCGCGCTCACGGTTCCCGGCGAGGACGTCATCGTCCTGACCCCGTACTTCCCCGAGTACCGCATGTACATCCAGGCGTGGCACTGCCGATGCGTCGAGGTGCCAACCACGCCCGAGACCTTCCAGATCGACGTCGACGCCATCGAGAGGGCCATCACCCGCTGCACGCGCATGGTCATCATCAACACGCCCAACAACCCGACCGGCGCCGTGTACGACGAGGCCTCCGTCAAGGCCCTGGGCGACCTGTTGCGTCGCGAGAGCGAGCGCCTCGGTCGCACGATCTACCTGCTTTCCGACGAGCCGTACCGTGAGATCTGCTACGACGGCCTGGTCAACCCGTGGGTGCCCGACTGCTACGAGAACACGATCGTGGCCTACTCGTACTCCAAGTCGCTCTCGCTTCCCGGCGAGCGCATCGGCTACGCCTATGTGCCCAAGTCCGTCACCAACCAAAACGACGTCATACTGGGCATCCTCGGCGCTCAGCGCGCGGTCAACACCATCCAGAACTCCACCATGCAGCGCATGATCGAGCGTTGCGTCGACCTCACGGCCGACCTTTCCGAGTACGACCGCAAGCGCGCGATCATCTACGACGGCCTCAAGGCCATCGGCTACGACGTGGTCCGTCCCGACGGTGCCTTCTACCTGTGGGTCCGCGCCCTGGAGCCCGACGACGTCCGCTTTGCCGAGCGCGCCGCCGACGAGCAGCGCCTCTACATCGTCAACTCCACCGACTTCGGTTGCCCCGGCTGGGAGCGCCTGTCCTACGCCATTGACGACGAGCGCCTGCAGAGCTGCCTGCCCGCCTTCAAGCGCCTCTGGGACACTTACGGCGGCTACACCTGGTAGAATCGCGAAAGGCAAACGGATTGCTCCGGTGCCTGCCGAGAAGTGCCACGAGCTCGTGGTTCTTCTCGGCAGGCCCACCGCTTCTCCACAAGCCGAAATTCCCCCTTGTCCCAAAGGGATGTGGCGGGTATTATTCTTGAGGTTGCGTGACGGCTGTGTCGCGCACGACGAAGCGGGGCCATGCACTCGGGTCCCCACCTGAACGGCGCCTACGGGCCGCTGTCTGGTCAGACAACGCATCTTCACCCGCATTATGTGGGACGCATGTCTCCCGGATGGCCGCACCACGCCAACCGGGAGTTTTTTTATGCGGCCGCAAGGCCGCGGAGAGAGGAAGGTGTAGAAGATAGCCAAGCCCCAGGGTCCTCGAATCAACGAGGAGATCAACGCCCGCACTTGCCGCCTCATCGGCGTCGACGGTTCGCAGCTTGGCCTGTTCGGTCTTCCCGATGCCCAGCGCATCGCTGACGAGCAGGGCCTCGACCTCGTCGAGATCGCTCCCAACGCGGAGCCTCCCGTCTGCAAGGTCATGGACTATCGCAAGTTCAAGTACGAGCAGGACCGCAAGGCCAAGGCCGCTCGCAAGAACCAGGCCAAGGTCGAGGTCAAGGAAATGAAGTTCCGTCCCAAGATCGACGTGGGCGATTACGAGACCAAGAAGGGTCACGTGCTGCGCTTCCTGAAGAAGGGCGCGCGCGTCAAGATCACGATCATGTTCCGTGGTCGCGAGATGGCCCACCCCGAGCAGGGTCTCAACGTCCTCGAGAGGCTCGCGGAAGACCTGAAGCCCTTCGCCACGGTCGAGTCGCAGCCCAAGATGGAGGGCCGCAACATGCACATGCTCGTCGCCCCGATCAAGGGCGCCTTCGACGAGAAGGTCGCTGAGGACGACGCCAAGGATTCGGATAAGGAGAACTAGCATGCCCAAGATGAAGACGCACAAGGGAACCGCCAAGCGCTTCCGTCGCACCGGTACTGGCAAGCTCATGCGTGCCAAGGCCTTCAAGAGCCACATCCTCGCCAAGAAGTCCCAGAAGCGCATCCGCGGCTTCCGCAAGGAGGCCGAGATCAGCGCCGCTGACGCCAAGGTCGTCAACGCCCGTCTGGCCGGCAAGTAGGCTCACGCCTCCCAACGATTTATTCACTCAGCAAGGAGTTGATCTGATATGGCACGTGTCAAGCGCGCAGTGAACGCCAAGAAGAAGCGTCGCACCCTCCAGGAGCGCACCAAGGGTTACTACGGCGTCCGTTCCCGCACCCTCCGCGGCATGAAGGAGCAGATGCAGCACTCGCTCCAGTACCAGTACCGCGATCGCCGCAACAAGAAGCGCGACATCCGCAGCCTCTGGATCCAGCGCATCAACGCCGCCGCCCGCATCAACGGCATGAACTACTCCAACTTCATGCACGGCCTGAAGCTCGCCGGCGTCGAGCTCGACCGCAAGGTCCTCGCCCAGGTTGCCTACGAGGATCCCGCGAGCTTCGCTGACCTCGCCGAGGTCGCCAAGAAGGCCATCGCCGACGCCGAGTAGCGCCTGCGCCCAACGGGCCTCTTGCACCAAAAAAGCATCATCGGGGACCCGCCTTCCGCAGATGGAAGCGGGTCCCTTCTTTTATAATTGGGTATGAAACCGTTTTCACATTCGTTTTCCAGGTGCTAGATACGTGCGCGTCCAAGCGTGTGAACAATTGTGTCCCGCGCGTCCCCCGTTAACGCGATAGAAAACAAGCTTACGTACAGTTAATTGGCATGTAGTGCCATCAGGCGTGAATGCCGTCTAACACAGGAGGTAAGTCATGTCCAACTCCATGTCTCGTCGTCAGTTCCTCGGTCTTATGGGCGGTTCCGCGGCCCTTCTCGGTCTTGGCCTCGTTGGTTGCGGTAGCTCCGGCGACGCTGCGTCCGGTGCCAAGAAGTACGTCATCGCCACCGACACCGTCTTCGCCCCGTTCGAGTTCACCGACAAGAAGAACAACTTCGTCGGCATCGACGTCGACCTGCTCGCCGCCTGTCTAAAGGTCGCCGACCTCGACTACGACCTGCAGTCCCTGGGCTTCGACGCCGCCGTCGCCGCCCTGGAGTCTGGCCAGGCGGACGGCGTCATCGCCGGCATGTCCATCACCGACGAGCGCAAGAAGAAGTACGACTTCTCCGATCCGTACTACAACTCCGCCGTGTGCTGCGCCGCCGCCGAGGGCGGCTCGGTCTCCAAGCTCGACGACCTCAAGGGCAAGACGGTCGCCGCCAAGACCGGCACCCAGTCCGCCGAGTGGGCCGAGTCCATCAAGGACACCTATGGCTTCACGATTTCGTACGCCAAGACCTCCGACGTCATGTACCAGGGCGTCAAGTCCAAGCAGTTCGCCGCCTGCTTCGAGGACGAGCCCGTCATGGCCTACGGTATCCAGCAGGGCAACGGCATGCAGATGATCGGCAAGGAGGACGACAAGTTCGCCACGCCGTACGGCTTCGCGGTCCGCAAGGGCAAGAACTCCGAGCTTCTCGAGGGCTTCAACAAGGGCCTCAAGGAGATCCGGGACAACGGCGAGTACGACAAGATCATCGAGAAGTACACCAAGGCCTAAGTTCTTCTCGGTTGCCCGCAAGAGGGCTTTGTAACAACGAGGGGCCGTGCGTCCGTGACGACGTGCGGCCCCACGGGCTGTAAGGATGGTCCATGGAATCAATGAATCTTATCGGCACGTTCGAGGCGGCGTCCCCGCTGCTACTGGCGGGTCTCAAGACCACCGTCATGGTCACGGTGATCTCGCTCGTCATCGCGATGCTTTTGGGTATCGTCGTCTGCCTGATGAACATCTCCAAGAACAAGGTGCTGCGCGGCATCGCCAAGTTCTACATATGGATCATCCGCGGCACGCCGATGCTGGTCCAGGCGTTCTACGTGTACTTCGCCGTGCCCCAGCTCATGCAGGCGCTCACCGGGTCCGACTTCCGCATCGACATCGTCACGGCGTCGGTCCTGACGCTGACCCTCAACGCGGGCGCCTACATCTCCGAGATCTTCCGCGGCTCCATCCAGTCGGTCGACAAGGGCCAGATGGAGGCCTCCCGCAGCCTCGGCGTGAGCTACGCCACCTCGATGCGCAAGGTCATCATCCCGCAGGCCGTTCGCATCTGTCTGCCGTCCCTGGTCAACCAGTGCATCATCACCCTGAAGGACTCCACGATCATGTACGCGCTCGGCCTGCCCGAGACCATGAACCAGGCCGCGGTCTACGTCGGCCGCACCATGGACTCCTTCGCGACCTACACCTGGGTCGCCATCATCTTCCTGGTGGTTACCAGCATGCTTATGCTTGCCTCGTCGGCCCTCGAGAAAAGGATGCGCAAGTAATGACTGAGTCCAAGATCAAGGTCTCCGGCCTCAAGAAGAGCTTCGGCGAGAACCATGTCCTCAAGGGCATCGACATCGAGATCAACGCCGGCGAGGTCGTCTGCGTCATCGGCCCTTCCGGAAGCGGCAAGTCCACCTTCCTGCGTTGCCTCAACCGCCTCGAGGAGGCGACCGAGGGCCAGATCCTCGTCGACGGCGAGTCGATCACCGACCCCAAGGCCAACGTCGACCGCATCCGTCGCCACATGGGCATGGTGTTCCAGCAGTTCAACCTGTTCCCGCACATGTCGGTGCTCGACAACCTGACCTTCGCCCCCGTCCAGCTCAAGCTCAAGACGCGTGAGGAGGCCGAGACCAAGGCCAAGCAGCTACTCGAGCGTGTCGGACTTGCCGAGAAGGTCGACGCCATGCCGCGTTCGCTTTCCGGTGGCCAGCAGCAGCGCGTCGCCATCGCCCGCGCCCTGGCCATGGAGCCCGACATCATGCTGTTCGACGAGCCGACCTCCGCGCTTGACCCCGAGATGGTCTGCGAGGTCCTCGACGTCATGCGAGAGCTGGCGCGCGAGGGCATGACCATGGTCGTGGTCACGCACGAGATGGGCTTCGCCCACGATGTTGCCGACCGCGTCGTCTTCGTCGACGGTGGCGTGATCCAGGAGCAGGGCACGCCCGAGGAGGTTCTCGACAACCCGCAGAACCCGCGTACGCGAAGCTTCCTGTCCAAGGTGCTCTAGGCATCCGTTTCGCTGTCAATTCGTCTCATTCTGACCCCATCTGCCATTCGACGGGTGGGGTCCTTCTCTAGATTGGGGTCTCGATGCTTGGCATAGTCAACTACGGTGCCTTCGTCGCCTCGACCGTGGCCCTGTGTCTCACCCCGGGCATTGACACCGTCTACATCCTCACGCGCAGCCTTGCGGGTGGCAGGCGCGAGGGCGTGGCCAGCGCCCTGGGCATCAACACGGGGCTTCTCGTCCACACGGTTCTTGTGGCAACGGGGCTGTCGCTGCTGCTGTCTGCCTGCGCGCCCGCCTTCTTCGTGGTCAAGCTGTGTGGCGCGGCATATCTCGTCGTCATGGGCATCAAGAGCATCGTGGCGGCCACCCGTGGCGAGGCGGGCGCCCTGTCAATGGTGCCGGGCGCCCAGGCGTCCGACCCGCGCAAGACGTATTTGCAGGGGGTTGCCACCAACGTGCTCAACCCCAAGATCGTCCTGTTCTTCCTGGCGCTGCTGCCGCAGTTCGTGAGCCCCGCGAACTCCTTCGGACCTGTGCCCTTCCTGGTGTTGGGATTGACCTACGTGGTCTTCTCGACGATATGGACGCTCGTCTTGGTAATGGCGTCCGCGCCACTTTCGGGATGGCTGTCGTCCAGCGAGTCGGCCGGGCGAGTGACGGGTGTGGTGTCGGGCCTCGTATACATGGCACTTGGCGCGATGGTGTTCGCCACCAAGTCGTAGCTTGGGGCTTGGTGCGGCGCATGGGGCCGGTCTGACGGCTAGTGTTCGCCGTGCTCCCTAGCGCGCTCCTTCTCGATCTCGAAGGCGGGGTCGTCGGGGGTGACCAGCGTGTCGTCGCCCGTCTTGGGGTCGTAGTGGTGGCGCAGCACCGGCTCGAAGAGCTTGAGGTGCGCCGCGAAGGCCCCGGAGGCAGCGACCAGCCCGCAGAAGATGAGGGCGCGGGGCCAGACCTCGACCTTGGTCATGACGAACGACCCCATGCACAGCATCGCGGTCCACATGTAGATGAGAAGGACGGCCTGGCGCTGGTCGTAACCCTCCTGGATGAGCCTGTGGTGGATGTGGCCCTTGTCGGCCTGGCCCACGCTCACGTGCGCGCGCTTGCGCCGGATGATGGCGGAGGCGGTGTCGATGATGGGGATGCCCGCCACGAGCAGCGGGATGATGATCGTGGTGAGGCCCGCGATGCGGGTGACGTTGAGAAGCGATATCGCACCCAGGGCAAAGCCCAGCGTCAGCGAGCCGGAGTCGCCCAGAAACACCGACGCGGGGTGGAAGTTGTAGCGCAGGAAGCCCAGCGTGGCGCCGGCGAGCGCAATCGAGAGCGCCGCCGCGTCCAGGCGCCCTGCCGCGCAGGCCAAGACGAACATCGTCATGCTCGCGATGCAGGTGATGCCCGAGGCAAGGCCGTCGAGGCCGTCGATCAGGTTGATGATGTTCGCATAGCTCACCAGGTAGATGACGGTGACCGGGTAGGCAAGCCAACCCAGGATGAACTCGCCGCCCTCGAAGGGGTTGACGATGTTGCCGACCACGAGACCGCCCGCAGCCGCGACCGAGGCCGCCAGGATCTGGCCCAGCAGCTTGGGAATCGGCTTGAGCTGGACCACGTCGTCGATGGCGCCGGTGACGAAGATGACGACGAAGCTCAGGGCGAGCATGCGGTAGTCGACCTGCATGAGGGGGGAGGGGATGAGCACGATGGGCCAGCCCAGCAACGTGGTGCCCACGTACTGCGTGGCCACCGCCGCGACCAGGCCCAGAAAGACGGCGATGCCGCCCATGCGCGGGGTCGCCGTCTTGTTGACGCGACGCTTGCTGGGGTAGTCGACCGCGCCGAGCGCCCAGGCCATGCGACGTGCCAGGGGCGTGGCGAGAAGGACGACGAGCAACGACACGCAAAACAGGCTGAGATATGGGACCCACCTGGCAACCGGCATGCTCTTCTCTCCCCTCTGGCGCTCGTGGCCACCATCGACGCATATATCCTCAAATAATAGCCCAACACGGGTGCCATCCCCCTTTCACACGGTGTGCGCACGGCGTAGGGTGCCCGGTTTGCCGTTTGCCGGTCGCATGTGCGCGGCAGACGTGCCCATGGGTATGTTCGTTTGAGTTGCCCCCACAGGAGGGGCGTTCATGCGAGGGGAGGAAGCATGAGCGACGTTATCGTGATCGGGGCGGGTGTCGCCGGTTGCGCCGTGGCGCGCGAGCTGGCGCGTTACGACCTCGACGTGCTCGTGCTCGAGGCCGGATACGACGTCGCCTGTGGCGCGTCGCGTACCAACAGCGGCATCGTGCATGGCGGGTACGACCCGATCCCGGGCACGCTAAAGGCACGCTACAACGTGGCGGGCGCGCGGATGATGCCGGGGCTGGCGGCCGAGATAGGGTTTCGCTACCAGAACAATGGCTCGATGGTCGTCGCCTTTGACGACGCGCAGATGGACGCTATCCGCGAGCTGGAGCGTCGTGCCCAGGCCAATGGCGTCCGTGGCGTGCGCGTGGTCACCGGCGAGCGGGCCCTGGAGTTGGAGCCCAATCTCAATCCCGGGGTGGTTGGTGCCCTGGTGTGCGACGAGTCGGGCATCTGCGACCCGTTTGGCCTGACCGTCGCCCTGGCGGAGAACGCCGCGGCAAACGGCGTCGAGTTTCGCTTTGGCACGCGCGTCGCGCACGTGTCGCGCGCCTCGCGCGAGGGTGGCTGGGTCGTCTCGCTTGCCGGTGGCGGAAGCATTGGTGCCCGCGCGGTCGTCAACGCCGCCGGCGCGCACGCGATCGAGATTCACAACCAGGTGTCGGCCCATAGGCTCGAGTCCCGCCCGCGCCTGGGCGAGTACGAGCTCATGAGCCGCGACATGGGCCCGACCTTCTCGCGCACCATGTTCCAGGCGCCTGGCCCCAAGGGCAAGGGCGTGCTGGTCAGCCCCACGGTCGAGGGCAACCTGATCGTCGGTCCCGACGCCGTGGACGTCACCGACCCGGACGACACCGCCACCACGCCCGAGGGCCTGGCCTGGGTCGTCGAGCAGGCGCGCCGCACCTGGCCGGGCTATGCGGGCCGAGAGGTGATCACCAACTTCGCCGGCGTGCGTCCCTCCGGCGCCGCGGGCGACTTCGTCATCGGCGAGCCGGACGACGCCTCGGGCTTCTTCGACGTCGCGGCCTTCGACTCGCCCGGCCTCACGTCGGCCCCGGCGGTCGGTGTTGATGTGGCGCGTGACGTCGCGGCCGAGCTTGGCGCCGGCCCCAACCGCTCCTTCGAGCCGCATCGAGACCAGCCGCCGCGCTTCATCGAGATGGACGAGGCCGAGCGTGTCGCCGCCGTTGCCGCCGACCCGCTGTTCGGCCACATCGTGTGCCGTTGCGAGCAGGTGAGCGAGGCGGAGATCCTGGCCGCGATCCACGCTCCGATTCCCGCCACGAGCGTCACGGGCGTCAAGCGCCGCTGCCGCGCGGGCACGGGCAGGTGTCAGGGTGGCTTCTGCACACCCTTGGTCGCCGAGATCATCAGCCGCGAGACGGGCATGCCCATCGAGGACGTCCTTCTCGCCGGGCCGGGCTCCGAGCTCGCGCCCTACCAGCGGGGGGAGGCCCACGATGTCGACTGACGCAAGCAGGTCCGCCACCATCAGTTGCGACGTGCTCGTGGTCGGGGGCGGTGCCGCGGGTCTGTCTGCCGCCGCTGCCGCCGCGGATCGCGGCGCGAGCGTCGTGCTCGTCGAGCGCGACCACGAGCTGGGGGGCATCCTCAACCAGTGCATCCACAACGGCTTCGGCCTGCATCGCTTCGGCGAGGAGCTCACGGGCCCCGAGTTTGCGGCGCGCGACGTTGCCCGCGTCGAGGCGGCACCACAAGTCGAGGTACTTCTCGACACGACGGTTCTGTCCATTGGCGAGGGGCGAGCGGGTCGTCATGACGCGTGCGTGGTCGGTGCTGCCTGCGGCCTTGCCCATGTGGACTGCGGGGCCGTCGTGCTCGCGTGCGGATGTCGCGAGCGCACGCGCGGGCAGATCAACATCGCGGGCGGGCGTCCCGCCGGCGTGCTCACCGCGGGTACCGCGCAGAGGTTGTGCAATTGCGACGGCGCGATGGCGGGCCGAAGGGTCGTCATCCTTGGGTCGGGTGACATCGGCCTGATCATGGCGCGCCGCATGACGTGGGAGGGCGCGCACGTTATCTGCGTGTGCGAGCTCGCCGCCGAGCCGGGCGGCCTGCGCCGCAACATCGTCCAGTGCCTCGAGGACAACGGCATCCCGCTGCACCTGCCCACGACCGTCACGCAGGTCTTTGGCGACACGCGACTCACCGCGGTCGAGCTTGCCGACGTCGACCCCGCCACGATGCGCCCGATAGCGGGCACCGAGCGCCGCGTCGAGTGCGACACGCTGCTGCTGTCGGTCGGCCTGATCCCGGAGAACTCCGTCGCCAAGACGGCGGGCGTCCGGATCGATCGCGCCACGAGCGGGCCCGCCGTCGACCAGTCCCTGGCCACGAGCGTGCCCGGCATCTTCGTCGCGGGCAACGAGCTGCACGTCCACGACCTGGCCGATTACGTCTCCGAGGAGGGTGAGCAGGCGGGCGCCAACGCCGCCGACCATGCCCTGCGCCTTGCCGCCGGCGTTGCCCCCTCTGCCGAGAAGGGCGTCGAGTTCGAGGTCTGCCGTGGCGACGGCGTGGGTTCCGTCACGCCGCAGCGCCTGGACCCGACCTGCGGCGAGGCGGTCGTCCGCCTGCGGACGCGCGAGCGTATGGCCGACGCGCAGATCGCCATCCGGTGCGCCGACGTGCTGGTCAGGCGTGTCCGTCGCCGCATCGTGGTCCCGTCCGAGATGCAGACCATCCGCCTTACGCCCGACGACCTGGCGAAGGTCGACGGCCCCGTCACCGTGTCGTGCGGGCCCGCGCCCGCCAAGGCCGCCCCGAAGGGAGGTGTGTCCGAGTGAGCGACGCCAAGGTGCTTTCCCTCACCTGCGTGCAGTGTCCAATGGGGTGCCCGCTCGAGGTCACCCTCGCCGACGGCGAGGTGATCTCGGTCACGGGCAACACCTGCCCGCGCGGCCGCGTCTACGGCGAGCACGAGGCCACGTGCCCGGAGCGCGTGGTCACCTCGCTCGTGGAGGTCGCGGGCGACTACCACCCCGTGAGCGTCAAGACGACGGCGCCCGTTCCCCGCGAGCTCGTGGCCGACGTGCTCGCGGCCATCCGCGCCACCGTCGTGCGCCCGCCCGTGGCTGCGGGCGACGTCGTCGTCGCAGACGTCTGCGGCACCGGGGTCAACGTGGTCGCGACCAAGTCGCACGACTAGCGCACGAAGCTTGAAGTTTTAAATAAAGCGCAGTTCATGCGCGGGTTTCCCAGGATTGGAGGGAAGCCCGCGCCGTCCTTCTCGCCAATGTCTCCGATGTCAAGACTGGAATCGGGACACGTCTTCCCTAACATTTGGGGTGCCGGCCCCCTGCGACGCAAACTGGGTGAACCGACAAGTTCTTCGAGGGAGTCCGGGTCTCGTCCGCAGTACGGGCATCCCCCGTTGGTGGGGAAGCCGGAGACGTAGACGGGTAGGACACCCACCTTTTGTGAGGTGGGTTCATTGGGCGCCGCAGGGGTACGGCTTTTTTGTGCCGTGGGGGTGTCGCGCAGCCGCGCGCCCCGCCGAAATCCGGTCGCGCCCGGTTGGTATCCTTGGTGGGATAACCAAAGTGACGGGAGGCCTTCCGATGGCACAGCAGGATGCGGGAAAGATCGTCGACGCGGACGTCGAGAGGGACGTCGAGAAGGACGCGCCGGTCGCGCCCGCGGATGCCGCGGCGGCCACCCCGGCCGGCCGCACCATCGCCGTGATCGACGGCAACTCGCTCATGCACAGGGCGTTCCACGCCATCCGGCAGCCGATGTCTGCGCCCGACGGCCGTGCGACCAACGCGCTGTTCGGCTTCTTCAACATGCTGGTCAAGTTCGTCGAGACCTTCTCGCCCGACGGCGTGATCTGCGCCTTCGACAAGGGCAAGCCCCGCGTCCGCATGGAGATGCTGCCCCAGTACAAGGCGCAGCGCCCGCCGATGGACCCGTCTTTGCACGAGCAGTTCCCCATGGTGAAGGACCTACTGCGCTCGATGGACGTGCCCGTGGTCGAGCTCGAGGGCTGGGAGGGCGACGACATCCTGGGCACGCTGGCGCGCCGTGGCGAGGCCGCCGGCTACACGATGCTCCTGGTCACGGGCGACCGCGACATGTACCAGCTGGTGACCGACCGCGTGAGGGTCGTCTCCACGCGCAAGGGCGTCTCGGACGTGAGCGTCATGACCCCCGACAGCGTCGACGACCTGTACCACGGCATCACGCCCGACCTGGTCCCGGACTTCTACGGCCTGAAGGGCGACTCCTCCGACAACATCCCCGGCGTGCCCGGTATCGGCCCCAAGAAGGCGGCGGCCCTCATCTGCCAGTACGGCAACCTCGACGAGGTCATCGCGCACGCGGACGAGGTCAAGGGCAAGATGGGCGAGAACCTGCGCGCCCACGTGGACGACGCCTTGCTGTCTCGCCGCGTGGCCACCATCCGTACCGACGCCCCGATCGAGCTCGACCTGGCCGACGCGCGCTTCCCGACCTTCGACCCCGACGCGGTCATGGCGGCCTTCTCCGAGCTCGGCTTCACCGGCATGGTCCAGCGCATCGTCCGCCTTGCGGGCGGGCAGGCAAGTGCCACTGGCACGACCGCGGCCACGTCTTACGAGGTCGGCGAGCCCGTCTGTGGCGACGCCGCCGTGGTGCTGGTGCGCGACGCCGTCGCGCGCGGCGAGTGGGTCGGTGCCCGTATGGGGGCTGGTGACGCCTCGGGCCAGATGGCGTTCGACCTGGGCGACGGCAGCTCGCGGGTCCTGTGGGCCTCGTGCGAGGGCGGTCTGGCGCGCCTGGACGGGGGCTTGGCCGACGACATGCTCGAGCTGCTGCTTCGCGAGGGCCGCGTGTGCGCCGGCGACGTCAAGGCGCTCGTCCGCGAGCTGTGCCCCATCGACGGCTCCGAGCCCGCTCGCGTGGGTGCGTCCGAGCTCGACCCCGCGCGCCTGTTCGACGTGGGCGTTGCCATGTACCTGCTGAAGAGCGACCGTGACTCCTACGACCCCATCGAACTTCTCGGCAGCGAGCTTGGACTGGGGAGCCTGCCGCAGCCGACCGACGACGTGCCTGCGGAGGCGCTCGATGCCGTGGCCTCGCGCCTGGAGCGCGGGCCTTTGGCCGGGCGCCTTGCGGACGAGGGCTGCGACAAGCTGTTCGACGAGGTCGAGATGCCCCTTCTGCCCGTGTTGATGGCGATGGAGCGTCGTGGCCTGCATGCCGACGCCGACATCCTGGGCCGTCAGTCTGCCGAGCTCGGCGACGAGATCGCCCTCATGGTCGAGAAGATCCATGCGGCGGCGGGGGAGGACTTCAACGTCGACTCGCCCCAGCAGCTCTCGCACGTCCTGTTCGACGTGCTGGGCCTTCCCACCAAGGGCCTCAAGAAGACCAAGAAGGGCTTCTACTCCACCAACGCGAAGGTGTTGGGCGAGCTTGCCCGTACCAACGACGTCGTGGCGGAGGTTCTCGAGTACCGCGAGCGCGCCAAGATTAAGAGCACCTACCTCGACGCGCTTCCCGCCCTGATCAAGGGTGACGGTCGCATCCACACGACGCTCAACCAGACGGTCGCCGCCACGGGCCGCCTTTCGAGCTCCGACCCCAACTTGCAGAACATCCCCACGCGCTCCGAGCTGGGGCACCGCGTGCGCACCGCCTTCACCGTGCCCGAGGGCCATGTCTTTCTGGCATGCGACTACTCGCAGATCGAGCTGCGCCTGCTCGCGCACCTGTCGGCCGACGAGCACCTTGTCGCCGCCTTCAACGAGGGCGCCGACTTCCACGCGGCGACCGCCGCGCGCGTGTTTGGCGTGCCCGTCGACCAGGTGACCCCGCAGCTGCGCAGCCGCGCCAAGGCCGTCAACTTCGGCATCGTGTACGGCCAGCAGGCCTATGGCCTGGCAAGTTCGCTCAAGATCGGTCGCGCGGAGGCCCAGGCCATGATCGATCGCTACTTCGAGGCGTACCCGGGCGTCGACGCGTTTTTGCGCGAGCAGGTCGAGCTCGCCCGCAAGCTTGGCTACGCGACCACGATGTACGGTCGCCGCCGACACATGCGCGACATCAACAGCCGCAACTTCCAGCTGCGCTCGTTTGCCGAGCGCACGGCGATGAACCATCCGATGCAGGGCACCGCCGCCGACATCATCAAGATCGCCATGGTGCGCGTGGAGCGCCGCCTGGCCGAGGAGGGCCTGCGGTCCAGGCTCGTCCTGCAGATTCACGACGAGCTCGACTTCGAGGTCCCCGTCGACGAGGTCGACGTCCTGTCCGGGCTCGTCCGCGAGACGATGGAGGGCGTCGCCGAGCTGCGCGTGCCGCTTCTGGCCGACGTCTCCTACGGTGACAACTGGGCCGAGGCCAAGTAGCGGCACGCGTCTTACGGGTCGCGTTCGATTCCTGCCGAAAAGTGCCGCGAGCTCGCGGTCCTTCTCGGCAGGCGAGCGTCAGCCCTCGAACCCCTCGTCGTCGCGCTGCAGGGCGCTCGGCGCGTCGGCGGCCGAGGTGGCCAGCTCGTCGCAACGCTCGTTGAGCTCGTGGCCGGCGTGGCCCTTGACCCACACGAACGTCACGTCGTGCGGCTCCATCGCGGCGGTCAGCCGGCGCCACAGGTCGGGGTTCTTCACGGGCTTTTTAGCGGCGGTCTTCCAGCCGTTTCTCTGCCAGCCACGGATCCAGCCCTTGTTGACGGCGTTGACCACGTACTGCGAGTCCGAGTGGACCTCGACCTCGCAGCCGAACTTGAGCGCCTCCAACGCTGCGGCAACGCCCATGATCTCCATGCGGTTGTTGGTCGTGCGCCGGAAGCCCTCCGACAGCTCGCGTCGGTGCGTGACCCCCTTGGAGTCGGTGCACAGCAGCACGGCGCCGTAGCCTCCGGGTCCGGGGTTGCCCTTGCTCGAGCCGTCGGTGTAGATGGTCACTTTCACGTGGGAAGACTCCTTCGCGTGGTGGTTCGGGTCGCCATGTCTCGCCATGTCGGGGCCGCCGCGTCGTCGTTTCGATCTCTTCTCGAAGCCGCGCGTGGCGGTAGACCATGGTAACGCTTGGGTATAGTAAGCCTTGGTAAACAAAACGACATCGCCTGCCGAGAAGGACCGTGGGGCCCGAGTGTGTCTGACCATGCCCATCATGATGTGGCGAGCGGGTCGTGCGGCGTGTGGGAGGTACTTATGCCCAGAATTGTCAACATAGTCATCGTCATCGCTGTCGTCGCGCTTGCGATCGTGGGCGTCGGCCGTGCCGTGGGCTCGGCAACGGGCAGGCGCGACTGCTGCTCGGGTGCGCGTCGCGACGCCGCTGGCGGCGCCCACGTGGCGGTCGTCGACCATGACGCGTCTCATTATCCGTATTCCTACGAGCTGCGCGTGGGTGGCATGAGCTGCGAGCGATGCGCCGTGGCGGTGGAGGACGCGCTCAATGCGCCGGGTGGCATCTGAGCCACGGTCGACCTGCGTGAGGGCCGGGCCGGGTCCTATCGAAGACGGAGCTCGACCCGGCGGCACTTCTCGCCACCGTACGCGAGGCGGGCTACGAGGCTCGCTTGGCAGACTGATGGAGT
>OLPO01001344.1_pt1 | contig 17068 bp, 15 predicted proteins | sample 1672831 | NCBI WGS metagenome assembly OLPO01 (sample SAMEA3136728, study PRJEB25190) | human gut metagenome
AGGCGGTTGGGACTGGCGGCGTAGGCCGCTGTCCAAGTAACTGTCCGCACCCCCCGGATCTTAGAATACCGTCCATTTAAACACATTTTCCAAATCCTCGCGCTTTATACATGCCTTGATGCGAAATGAGACTCGATCCATAAAGACTACTTTTGCATCTTTCCAAACACAGAGTCTCCCGAGAAGGTCATCTTCACAGATCCCCCCGAAAACCAGTGTCTTGCTGATGGCAGGCGGGGTTGTCGGCGGCGGTGGTGGCGAGCTCGTCGCAGCGCTCGTTCTCGGCGTGCCCGGCGTGGCCCTTCACCCAGACGAACTTCACGGTGTGGGGCTCTTTGGCGGCGAGCAGGCGCTTCCACAGATCGACGTTCTTCACCGGTTGTTTCTGCGAGTTCTTCCAGCCGCGCTTCAGCCAGCCCGCCACCCAGTTCTGGTTGAAGGCGTTCACGAGGTACTGCGAATCCGAGTACACCGTCACCGTGCAGGGGCGCTTCAAAGCCTCCAGGCCCACGATGCAGCCGAGCAGCTCCATGCGGTTGTTGGTGGTGCAGGAAAAACCGGCGGAGAACTCCTTCTCGTGTACCGCGCCCGAGGGCGCCGTATAGCGCAGAATGGTGCCGTAGCCGCCCGGCCCGGGGTTGCCTCGGGACGAGCCGTCGGAGTACAGGGTCACTTCCATGGGAGCTCCTTGGTGGTTGGAAGATGCCGCCACGTGGCCCGCGACGGCGAAGTCGTTGAAAGAGAAGCCGGATTGCGCGGTCATGGGCTACAGCTCCGCTTCCGTGCGCTCGCCCAGGTCGATGAGCTCCTGGCGGGTGTGCACGCCACACTTGGCGTAGATGCGGCGCAGGTGCGTATCAACGGTGTTCTTCGAGATGAAGAACTCGCCGGCGATGCGCTCGGCGGTGCGGCCGCGCAGGGCGAGCGGCAAGATCTCGGCCTCGCGCTTCGAGAGCTTCGCCGTGCGCGCGATGAGATCGCAGGCCTCCTCGAAACGGTCGCTCTGGGCGATGACCACCGAGAGCGCTGCCATGTCGCGGTCAGTGAACAGGAACAGATAAGCGTACAGCACCGCCACGCCGGCCAGGGCCACGAGCGCCGCCGACACGTCGAAGGCGCCGGGAAGCGCCCCGAGCACGCCGCCGACGAGCACGCCGGTGATCTCGCCCGCGAACAGCGCCGCGAAGCCCCGGGCGAAGGAGCGCGCCGCGTCCCCGCCGCCAATGCGGCCCATGATGAGGAACAGCGAGACGAGCACCGAGAAGACCCCCAGATAGCCGGCGAGCACCACGGCCACGCCGGAGACGTTCACGCTCTCCAGCAGCGGCACCGCCACGAAACCGCCCACCATGAGCAGGATGGCGAGCCGGTACGCGCCGCCGAGCGGCCCCACCTCCTGATCGGGCCCCGTGGGCAGCACGGCGCGCACGCCCACCGAGAGCGGACGACCCCCGTAGAGCTGCAGCGCAGCGGCGCAATACAGCACGAAGAGCACGAAGGTGACGGAAAGCGATGACGCGGCTCCCCCCTCGGCGCTGGTGGCAAGGGCCTCCACGGCACCGGTGGCCAGGCCGTAGACCACCGTGCCGGCGATAATGCGACCGGAGAGCTTGGCGGCCTCCTCGGTTGGATCGTCGGCCGCCGCGGGCTCGGCGTCGCGGTCATCAGGCTCGCCGAGCGCACGCAGGGCCCAGGCACTTCCCACGGGCAGCACGTACAGCAGGATGTAGGCGCCCTCTACCGGAATGGCGACGACGAAGAAGCAGACGGCCGCGCCCAGGGCGCTCCCGATGAACACCTCGGGCACGGACTGGTCGATGGAAGCCTCCCCCAATACCCGGCCCCACCGACATAGAAGCAGCGCGAGCGGAACGCCGGCGGCCAGCCCCTCCACGGCGGCAAGCGCGAGCCACGGAATGCCGGGCGCAAGGCTGTGCAGCGCAACGATGAGGTACAGCGCTCCCACCAACGGCAGCGCGTAGCAGCGAACGAGACCCTCGGCCACGACCATGAGATGCCGACGCAGGCGCTCGCGGGTCATGAGCGCGAAGGTGGCGGCCATGACGAGGAGCACGCAGAGCAGGTCGGCCCGATCGATGAGGAACCCGTGCTGGCTGCTCTCGTTATAGGAGCCCAGATACAGCATGGCGAAGAGAAAGGCCTGGTTGCAACCGAAACCGAGGATGGCGTAGCGCGCTTGGCGCAAACGCGAAAGCGTCATCGTCGCCATGAACCTCCCTTTCTCTCTCGCATTGACAACGGTGTATTCTATCGCAACCAAGCGCATCGGTTCTCACCGACGGGGACATCCGACGAAATGAACCGCATCTGGTAAAACGAAGAGAAGCGGCGCTGGCCGTATCTGGCAGCTGCCGCTTCTCTTGGGAGGGAGGGTTGAAACGAACCCCGCACCCGAGGGCGCAGGGACGGTTCACGGATGTTACTCGGCCTTCTTGCGAACGACCTTCTTGACCACCTTGGTCTCGGTCTCGCCGGCGCTGGCGTAGGCGACCTCGGGCTCGTCCTCGACGATCTCGACGATCTCCTCGACCTCTTCGTCGTCCTTCTTATCGAAGGCCATGCCCTCGCGCAGGCTCTTCACGGTCTTGCCGAGGGAGGCGCCGAGTTTGGGGAGGTTCTTCGGCCCGAAGATGAGCAGCACGACGACGAGGATGATAACGAGCTCAGGCACGCCCAGTCCGAGAATCTTCATAGTGGGTAATCTCCTTCTTTGCTTCGAAGCCGGCCGGGACACCCCTTGCGCCGCGCTTCACGGTTTTTTGCGTTTCGACGCCGCCCACTATGCCCCCTTCCAAGCCTCCTGCCTATCACGCAGACTCGTGATTTTGTCACGTGGCGAAGAAATTTCCCTGTCACACCTTTACGTGACAAAGCTCGTTTTCGCTGGTCAGAAGCTTACGCAAAAAAGGGCTGACCGAGGTCAGCCCCTACGGAACAACTATGGGAGATTTTTCCTACTCGTGGATCCAGCTGAACATGCCGCGGATGCGCTCGCCGGTCTTCTCGATCTCGTGGTTGTTGGTGGCCTCGCGCTGCTCGAGGAGCCACGCGTGCCCGTTCTTGCAGTCGGCGACGAACTCCTCGGCGAAGGTGCCGTCCTGGATGCGGGCGAGGATCTCGCGCATGGCCTCGCGGCTCTGCTCGTTGATGACCTTCGGGCCCGCGTAGTACTCGCCGTACTCGGCGGTGTTGGAGATGGAGTAGTTCATGAAGTGGATGCCGCTCTCGTACATGAGGTCGACGATCATCTTCATCTCGTGGTAGCACTCGAAGTACGCGAGCTCCGGCGGATAGCCCGCATCCACCAAGGTCTCGAAGCCGGCCTTCACCAGCTCCACCAGACCGCCGCAGAGCACGGCCTGCTCGCCGAAGAGGTCCTCCTCGGTTTCCTGGGCGAAGGTGGCCTTGATGACGCCGGCGCGCGCCCCGCCCACGCCCCAGGCGTAGGACAGCGCGATGTCCCAGGCGTCGCCCGTGGCATCCTGGGCCACGCAGATGAGATCGGGCACGCCGGAGCCCTCGGTGTACTGGCGGCGCACGATGTGGCCGGGGCCCTTCGGCGCACACATGATGACGTTCACGTCCTCGGGCGGGGTGATGTAGCCGTAGTGGATGTTGAAGCCGTGGGCGAAGGCAAGGGTGTCGCCGGCCTTAAGATGCGGGGCGATGTAGGTCTCGTACACCTCGGGCTGCAGCTCGTCGGGCACGAGCACCATGATGAGGTCGGCCTCCTCGGCGGCCGTGGCCATGTCGGTGACGCGCAGGCCGGCCTCCTCGGCGGCCTCGATGGAGTGCGAGCCCTCGCGCAGGCCCACGCGCACGTCGCAGCCGGAGTCCTTGAGGTTCAGCGCGTGGGCATGACCCTGGGATCCGTAGCCGATGATGGCGATCTTCTTGTCCTTGATGATGTCGGGGTTGCAGTCCTGTTCGTAGTAGATGGTGACGGCCATGAGTTTTGGTTCCTTTCTCTTGTTGCCTTTTCTATTTCCTAATCTCGCGAGCTGCGGGAGAGGGCTACTTTGCCGGTGCGGACAGTTTCCTTGATGCCGTAGGCGCGCAGCAGATCCTCCAGGCCCCGAAGCTTCGCGTCGTCGCCGGTGGCCTCGATGGTCAGCGAGCTTTTGCCCACGTCCACGATCTTCGCGCGGAAGATGTTGGCGATCTCGATGATCTCGCTGCGGCGCTCGGGCGCGGCGTTCACCTTGAACAGCACCAGCTCGCGCTCGATGGCGCCCTCATCGGTGAGGTCGGTGATCTTGTGCACGCTGATGAGCTTGTGCAGCTGCTTGGTGATTTGCTCGTAGGCCACGTCGTCGGCGAGCACGATGGCGGTGACGCGCGAGAGGGTGGGGTCTTCGGTAGGGCCCACGGACAGCGACTCGATGTTGAAGCCGCGCCGCGAGATGAGCCCCGTCACGCGGGACAGCACGCCGGGGCGGTTCTCCACCAGGACGGACAGAACGTGCTTCATCGCGCGCCCCCCTTCTCTTCGTCGCCGTCGCGGAACAGCGTCTTCCAGTCTTCGGGGCGCACGTCCACGGTGGAGCCGTCCTGGCCCAAACGGGCGCCCGTGTCCTCGGGGTCTATCTCCCAGCGGCCGCCGAACTGGGCGTCCAGCTTGGCGCAGGGAGAGGTGGCGGCCGCCGCGCCGGCCGCGGCCGCCCGGGCCCGCAGAGAACCCGGGGCGGCGGGCACATCGGTGCGCACGGCGCCCACGGCCACGTCGATCGCCCCCATGACGTCGCCCAAGGCCGCCCCCGGCGCCACCATGGGATAGACGTTCTGCTCGGGAGAGATGGCCACATCCAAGAGGTAGGGCCCCGCTGCGGCCAGCATGCGCTCGATAGCAGCAGCGACCTCGCCGGGCGCCTCCACGCGTTCGCCCTCCCAGCCGTAGGCCTCCGCCAGCTTCACGAAGTCGGGCACGGGCGCAAGCAGCGTCTGAGAATAGCGCTTGTCGTAGAACAGCTTCTGCCATTGGTGGACCATGCCGAGGCAGCGGTTGTCCAGGATCATGACCTTCACGGGCACGTCGTTGATGGCGGCCGTGGCCATTTCCTGGGAGTTCATCTGGAACGACCCGTCGCCGGCGATGCAGACCACCGTGGCATCGGGGTTCGCCACCGCCGCCCCGATGGCGGCCGGGAAGCCGAAGCCCATGGTGCCGAGCCCCCCAGAAGAAAGGAAGGTGCGCGGGAACTCGCGGGGCAAAAACTGGTGCGCCCACATCTGGTGCTGGCCCACCTCGGTGGTGACAATGGAGGCCGCCGGATCCAGCTGGCGTCCCAGCTCAGCAATGACGAGCTCGGGAACGATCTCGTCGCTCTCCTCGTTCTCGGCCATGTTCGGGTGGTAGAACGGGTAGCGGGCGCGCCACGCGTCGATATCGGCGATCCACTGGTCGTCGCGCGGGGTGGCGCCGTCCTTCTCGAGCACCTCGAGCATGCCGGCGATGATGCCCTTCAAGTCGCCCACAATGGGCACATCGGCATCGCGGATCTTCCCGATCTCCGCCGGGTCGATGTCGATGTGCACGATCTTCGCGTTGGGGGCGAACTCGGTGACGCGCCCGGTGACCCGGTCGGAGAAGCGCGCACCGGCGGCGATGATGAGGTCGGCCTCGGTCATGGCCATGTTCGAGTACTTCGCCCCGTGCATGCCCACCGGCCCCAGGTTCAGCGGATGGCTCGCGGGCACGCCGCCCTTGCCCATGAGGGTGACGACGGCGGGAATGCGCATCTTGTCCATGAGGGCCACAATCTCGTCGGTCGCCTCTGATGAAATGACGCCGCCGCCGACGTAGAGCAGAGGTTGTTCCGCCTCTTCCAGAAGGCGGCAGGCGGCGCGAATCTGCTTGGCGTTGCCGCGGTAGGTGGGCTTGTAGGAGGGCAGGTTCACCGCATCCGGGTACTCGAACACCATGGTCTCGCCGGCCACGTCGCTCGGGATGTCGATAAGCACGGGGCCTGGGCGCCCCGTGACGGCGATGTGGAAGGCCTCGCGGATGGTGCGGGTGAGCTCGTCGGTGGATTGCAGCAGATAGGAGTGCTTGACCACGGGCATCGTGATGCCCACGATGTCGGATTCTTGGAAGGAGTCGGTGCCGATGACCCCGCGGCCCACCTGGCCGGTGATGATGACGAGGGGCACGGAGTCCATGTAGGCCGTGGCGATGCCGGTCACCGTGTTCGTGGCACCCGGCCCCGAGGTGACGATGGCCACGCCGGCGCGCCCAGTGGAGCGGGCATAGCCGTCGGCCATGTGCACGGCCCCCTGCTCGTGGCGGGCGAGCACGTGGGTGATCTGGTCGGAGTCGTACAGCGCGTCGTAGAGCTTGATGGCCTGGCCGCCCGGGTAGCCGAACACCGTCGTCACCCCCTCGGCCTCGAGGCTGGCGACGACGGCCTCGGCGCCGAGCATGGTGCGGCCCTGCTTGGCCGTGCGCGAGCCCGCACCCCGGGGCGCGCCTTGGGTGGCGGCGTTGCGCCGGACCGGCGTTGTCGGCTTGTCCTCGGCCGGCGTTGCCGCGCTTGCGGCTGCAGTGCTGTCGTTGATATCGCTCACAGGATGATCGCCCCCTTGTCGGCAGAAGTTACCAGTTTCGCGTACTTGGCCAACACGCCCGCATCGTGCTTGGGCGCCGGTGGCTCCCACGCCGCGCGCCGGCGCGCGAGCTCCTCGTCGCTCACGTTCAGCGTCAGCGCGCCGCCCTCGATGTCCACGGTGACGGAATCGCCCTCGCAGATGAGGGCGATGGGGGCGCCGGCCGCCGCCTCGGGGCTCACGTGCCCCACGGCCGGCCCCTTGGTGGCGCCGGAGAAGCGCCCGTCGGTGATCAGGGCCACCGAGGTGGAAAGCCCCATGCCGCAGATGGCCGAGGTGGGCGCGAGCATCTCGCGCATGCCCGGGCCTCCGGCCGGCCCCTCGTAGCGGATGACCACCACATCTCCCGGGACGATCGCGCCGCCGTTGATGGCTGCGCAGGCCGCCTCTTCCGAATCGAACACGCGGGCCGGCCCGGTGTGGCATAACATGGACGGATCCACCGCCGCCTTCTTCACCACCGAGCCGTCGGGCGCCAGGTTGCCGTAGAGCACCTTGAGGGCGCCCTGGGCGGAATAGGGGTTCTCGCCCGTGCGGCACACCTCGCCGTCGGCCGGGGGGCAGCATCTCGCCAGGTACTCGGGCAGAGGCCCCATGCAGGTGAGCGCGCTCTCGTCCAGCAGCCCCAACCGCCCCAGCTCCCCCATGACCGCCGGCACGCCGCCGGCACGGTACAGGTCGATGAGCGGGCGCGGGCCGGAGGGCGCGAGCTTCACCAAGTGCGGCGTGCGCGCGCTGGCTGCGTCCCAGTCGGCCATGGTGATGGGGCATCCCGCTGCGTTCGCGATGGCCGTCAGGTGCAGCACCGTGTTCGTGGAGCCGCCGAAGGCCATGTCGCACTCCATGGCGTTGTGCACGGCCGCCGCATTCAGAATATCCTTGATGCATACGTTATCGCGGAGCAGTTCCATCACCTTCACGCCCGCGCGCTTGGCCAGACGAATCCGCTCGGAGTAGACGGCCGGCACGGTGCCGTTGCCCGGAAGCGCGATGCCGAGCGCCTCGCACAGGCAGTTCATGGAGTTCGCCGTGAACATGCCCGAGCAGCTGCCGCAGGTGGGGCAGGCCGTGTCCTCGAGGGCGGCCAGCTCGTCTGCGGTCATGGTGCCGACCGCCACTTTCCCCGCCCCGTCGAAGAGTGCGTTCAGATCGGTGGAGCCCTCCCCGTCCGGGCCCGTGCCGGGAAGCATGGGGCCGCCGGAGACGAACACCGTCGGCACGTTCGCCCGCAGAGCGCCCAAGATCATGCCGGGAACGATCTTGTCGCAGTTCGGAATGCACACCAGGCCATCGAAGGCGTGCCCCATGACAGCGCATTCCACGGAATCGGCGATGACCTCGCGCGATACGAGCGAGTAGTGCATGCCCTCATGGTTCATGGCGATACCGTCGCACACGCCGATGGTGGAAATTTCGAAGGGGACGCCACCGGCCATATAGATGCCGGCCTTCACGGCCTCGGCGATCTTGTCCAAGTGGGTGTGCCCGGGAATGACATCGTTGCGCGAGCTCAGCACCGCGATGAAGGGGCGGTCCATCTCCTCGTCGGTGATGCCGTCCGCTTTGAGCAAGCTGCGGTGCGGCGCGCGCGCCACCCCTCGCTTGATCTGGTCGCTCCTCAGTTCCATAGGCCTCGCTTCCTCTCGCGCTGCGTCTCCAAATACACAAAAACCCGCTGCAAGATGCACCGGGCCGGAAAACGAGACAGCCGTGCGACGACGCGCACAGGGAGGCTCTACGACAGATAACGGTGTCGCCGGTCCGACGCTACTTGCCCCCTTCGGCCCGGCGGTAAGCCTGTCAACCGAAAGGTCGTTCGCACCGAACTGCTCGGAGGTGGCTTTTCGGGTCGCCCACCGCCTGCTCGCACCAACCGCAGGCTCTCTTCAGATGGGTTCGCCCCTACTTTTCCTCGTCAACGCATTTCATCGGTATTAACTTGGCTCGGGAGTTTAGCACTCCTGCGATCAATCGCAAGGCTTTTCGCTCATATTTCTACGGGAATCTGACGAAACGGGCACGGGCGGTGACAAATGGGCCGCGCCGCCATGACGTTTGACAGTCCGTCATGGAAGCTGACCGGCCATTCCGTAGACTGTTCAGGAAAGGGAAACGTCTATTCAGGAGAGGATACGGCCATGAGCACCGCTACCGTCCATCGTCGCAAGCTGTCGGCTACCGGAACCGTCCCTCCGAGCGTCTCCGCGGCGAAGCCGAAACCCCGCTCCCCGCGCCCTTCCCTTGCGGGCAACTCCCCGGGCGCCGCGCAGCCGCAGGATGACGGGCAAGCAGCGCGCCCCGTTCGCACCGCCTCGCTGCATCCGCGCGCCGCGGCCGCGAGCAACTTCGTTCCCGATCCCGTCACCCTCGAGCTGACCGACCGCGCCGAGCACCCGATGCTCACGCCGTCGTGGCGTGCTTTCCGCGCCTATGCCTCGAACCATCCGCAGCTTTCCGAGCTGAAGGCCCAGGGACTCGTTCCCATGATGCGGGCCCACCAAGGACTGCGTCTGGCAATTTACGCCGTAGCCGCCGCTTTGGTACTGCTCTTCGTGGCGCTTTTGGCCTATTGGTGGCTGCTGCCGGCGCCGGCGGCCGCCGACTCGCCGTACGCCACCGCCGATGCGGGCGCCGCCCAGAGCACGGCCGCGGACCAGTGGGAGCAGGGCGTCGTGCCCTCGCTGTACCAAAGTGACACCTCCTGGGCCGACGTGCCCTATGGGCAGGCCACGCTCGCCTCCACCGGGGCCGCCCCCGTCGCCCTGGCTATGGCCTACGTGGCGGCCACGGGCGACACCACCTACACTCCCGTCGAGTTCGCTCAATGGGCCACCGATCACGATCTGACTGCCGCCGGCGTCGACACCATCGGTGCCTTCCTGCAGCAGGGAGGCACCGCGTTCGGGCTCGCCGTGGATCCCATGATCGTTGACGACCGGACGCTGCGCCATGCCATCGTCTCGAATGTGCCCGTGCTCGTCGTCACGCAGCCCGGCACTTTCGCGCCCGCCGCCTCAGTGGTGGTGCTGGACGACATCGACAAGGACTCCCACATCGTGCTGCACGACCCGACGAGCGCGAGCCGCTCGGCCAAAGGATGGGCTTTCGATGACATCACCGACGCCGCCGCCCTCGCCTTCACGGTGCATGAGGCGTGATTTGTCCCTAGGAGAGCCGACGACTATGGGCTAAAGTGGAAGGGAACAGCCCCTTCGAAAGGAAGCCCTATGGATTATCGTCAAGTTACCGTGCACCCCGAGTCGCGCATCGCCCCCAACGCCACGTTGGTGGGCCATGTGGAAGTGGCCAAAGATGCCACGATCCTGTTCAATGCCACGCTGCGCGGCGATTACGGCAGCCGCATCGTCGTGGGCGAGGGCTCCAACGTGCAGGAGAACAGCTGTCTGCACCTCGATTACAACCAGGACTGCATCGTGGGCCGCGGCGTGACCATCGGGCACGGCGCCGTGGTGCACGGCTGCACGCTCGGCGACAACGCGCTCGTGGGCATGGGAGCCGTCGTCATGAACGGGGCCGTTATCGGCGCGAACTCGCTGGTGGCCGCAGGCGCTCTGGTGACCGAGGGCATGCAGGTGCCGGAAGGGTCGCTCGTAGTGGGCGTGCCGGCGAAGGTGCGCCGGACGCTGACCGAGGAGGAAATCGCCGGCAACCGCGAGGCGGCCGAGGGCTACGCCGCCATCGGCCGCGACCTGGCCGAGCAGGGCATCCTCTACTGGGGCGCCAACATCCCCGCCGACGCGCGCACCATCGCTCTCGCACGGGACTAGCGAGCGCCGCGCTGCCAGTGAGCCCGTAGGGGCTGACCTTGGTCAGCCCTAATGCTCGAAAGCCGTAAAGGCTATCGCATTGGCGCCGATCATCTCGCGACAGAGGGGCGACCGAGGTCGCCCCCTACAGAAGGGCTTTCGCACTAGTTTTCACGAGCGAAACGCGCTATATCTTGAGAAGAACCCCCTCAATAAGCCGGCAGAAGTCGGTTTCTCTTGTTTGGGCCACCTCGTGCACCTCCTCGTCGGAGGGGCTCGCGCCCTCCACGCCACAGGCCATGTTGCTTACGAGCGAGATGCCGAGCACGCGCATCCCCACGTGGCGCGCCGCGATGACCTCTTCGCACACCGACATGGCCACGGTGTCAGCGCCCCAAGAGCGGAACATCCGAATCTCCGCCGGCGTCTCGAAGGAGGGACCGAGCAGGCCCAGGTAGACGCCCTCCTGCACGGGAATGGCCAGCGCCTCGGCAGACTGCCGGGCCAGCTGGCGCAGGGGCGGGTCGTAAGCGTCCAACATGGAGAAGAACCGCGGCGCCATGGCGGCGGGCTCGGTACCGGTGATGGGGTTGCGCCCCGTGAAGTTCAGCTGGTCGGTCATGATGCAGAAGTCGCCGACGCGGTAGCTCTCGTTGATGGCACCGGCAGCGTTGGTGGTGATGAGCGTACCAGCCCCGAGCCGGGCCATGAGCCACACGGGGAAGGCGACCTCTTGGGCGGTGTAGCCCTCGTAGCCGTGGAGACGTCCCTGCATGACGAGCACCCGTTTGCCGCCCAGCATGCCGGCCACGAAGCGCCCCACGTGCCCGTTGGCCGTGGAGACGCCCATGCCGGGCACCTCGCCGAAGGGGACGAAGACGGGATCGGCGATGCGCTCGGCCAGAGGACCGAGCCCCGATCCCAAAATCAACCCGACTTCCGGCCGGAAAGCGCCCAGGCGCTCCTCCATCACCGCCTGGGCCTCATCCAGCGTCCCCCTCAGGTTTTCCAGAGCCATAGAGAATATCCTTCCTAGCGTTTCGCCACCAGTACGCGGGGTCTTCCCGTCAGATCGTCCACGATATGCACGTCGACGAATCCCGCTTGCTCGGCCACGGCACGGGCGGCGTCCATGTGCCCCTCGTACAGCTCGCAGGCGAGCACGCCGCCAGGCTTCAGGGCCCGGGCGGCCCACTGGGCGAGCGGCCGGAACAGATCGAGCCCGTCGGCGCCCCCGTCCAGGGCGAGCGTCGGCTCGAAATCGGCCACCTCGCGCGGAATGCCAGCCATAACGGCGGTGGGCACGTAGGGCGGGTTGGAGACCACGGCGTCGAAGGTGCCCATGCGCTTCTCGCCGATGCCGGAGCCCAGCGAGCACTGCAGCACGGCCACGCGGTCGGCAAGCCCCAAGGCCTCGGTGTTTTCTTTGGCGAGCGCCACCGCCTCCGGTGCGACATCCGTGGCGATGACCCGCACATCCGGGTGCTCGTAGGCCAGCGAGCAGGCGATGCAACCAGATCCCGTGCACAGGTCGGCCACGAGAAGGCTCTTTCGAGTCTCATCCATGCCTGCAGACGAGGAGCGACCAAGGTCGCCCCCTACGGCGACATCTTCCTCGGTCTTGTTCGATTCGGCATTTTCCGAAGGGGAAACGGATTCCCCCGCCTCCTCCAGGGCCTTCTTCACGGCGGCGACGGCCTCGCGCTCCTGCTCGGCGGCCTCAGGGTTCCACGCCACGTCGCGGGGGCCGGGCGTCGGCAGCGCCGCCAGCACTTCGCTCACGAGCACCTCGGTCTCGGGCCGCGGGATGAGCACACCGGGCCGCACCTTCACGTTGATGTGCCGAAAAGCCACTTCCCCGGTGATGTACTGCAAGGGCTCCCCGGCCCCGCGCCGCCGCACATAGTCGCGCAGCACCCCACGCTCGTCCTCCGAAAGCGGCCGATCGAAATTGACGAAGAGCTGCGTGCGCGAAAGTCCGCAGGCCTCGGAGAGCAGCCACTGCGCCGAGAGCCGGGGATTCTCATCCCCCTTGTCGGCCAGGTACCCCTCAGTCCATTCCAGCGCTTTCTTTATCGTCCATTCAGACATCGGGTTAACGGCCTTTCAGTAGTGTAGAAGTCAGGCGCGGACAGGAGGCGATGGTGCCGCGCGCAGTTCATTCAATGGCATCCGTGAAAGCCGCAACCCTTTGCAAGCCCTGCCATTGAATGCTGTTTGAGCACGGTGCCGTCGCCTCCTGGCCGCGCCGTCAGGTTGAGGCTAAACAGCAGCTTCCAGCTTTTGCGCGCGGTCGGCGGCCTGCAAAGCCGTGATCACGTCCCCCAGGTTGTCGTCCAGAAGCACCCCGTTGTAGGTGGAGTTGAACCCGATGCGGTGGTCGGTCACGCGGTCCTGCGGCCCGTTGTAGGTGCGGATCTTCTCGGAGCGGTCGCCGGAGCCGATCTGGGCCAGACGCTCGGCGCCCTCGGCGGCCTGCTGCTCGGCGAGCATCTTCTCGTAGAGGCGGGCGCGCAGCACGGCCATGGCCGCGATCTTGTTCTGCAGCTGCGACTTCTGGTCCTGGGACTGCACCACGAGACCCGTGGGCAGGTGCGTGATGCGCACGGCGGAGTCGGTCGTGTTCACGCACTGGCCACCCGGGCCGCCGGCGCGGTACACGTCGATGCGCAGGTCGCCCTCGTTGATCTCCACTTCCACCTCGTCGGCCTCGGGAAGGACGGCCACGGTGGCCGTGGAGGTATGGATGCGCCCCTGGGACTCGGTCTTGGGCACGCGCTGGACACGGTGCACGCCGGACTCGAACTTCATGACCGAGTACACGTGATCGCCCTTCACCTTGAACTGGATCTCCTTGAAGCCGCCGGCCTCGGAGGGCGAGGCGTCCATGGTCTCGGTCTTCCAGCCCTGGGCAGCGGCGAAGCGCTCGTACATCTTGTAGAGGTCGCCGGCGAAAATGGCGGCCTCGTCGCCGCCGGCCGCCGCGCGGATCTCCACGATGATGTCCTTTTCGTCGGCCGGATCGGCCGGGATGAGCATGAACTTGATGTCCTCCTCCAGCTGGGGCAACCGGCCCTCGATGGAGGCGATCTCCTCCTGGGCGAACTCCTTCATGTCGGCGTCGGAGAGCATCTCCTTGGCCGCTTCCAAATCGTCCATGGCCGCCACGTACTCGGCTGCCTTCTTGGCGAGCGGACCTTGGGAGGCGTATTCCTTGGCGAGCCGGTTGTACTCCTTCTGATCGGCGAGCACTGCCGGATCGCCCATCTTGGCCTGCAGCTCGTCGTAGGCCTCGATGATCTTCTGGAGCTTCTCTTTCATATCAGTTTCCTGCATGGGTGCTTCCTTTGCGTGAAACGGGTGTGTTGGAAAGCGCCCGAAGGCGCAACTTTGCATTGTAGCAGAAGGGACAAGACCCTGGCGCGCCATCTACTTAATGGCCGTCGTCTTCGGAATCTGGAACGTTGCAGACGCCCCCGGGGCAGCGCTCGGTGAGGTCGAAGGTGTCGGCATGGCGCGCACCCGCTGCGGCCAGGCGCGCCTTCAGCTGGCGGTGCAGCTCGCGCTCGCGACGGCGGTGCTCGGCCAGAATATGGGCCACGGCGCGGGGCTGCTCGCGGATCTCATGCAGCGCCTCGCCCAGATCGGCATTAACCGAATGGGCCATGACGGAGGCGAGCAGCGGCATGAGGAACACCGTGACGCCGCCGGCGGCCACGAGCACGGAGGCGGTCTGCTGGCTCATGGCCTCGGCGGAGACGGCCACGCTGGTGACGGCCACGATGATGGGAAGCGCCGTCGTGCAGTAGAAGGCGACGGTGAGCCGCTCGCGCACGTCCATAGTGCGCGACTCGCGTCCCGTGGAGAGGCCTACGAAGATGGGCAGCGCGCGCACGAACAGCAGAAGGAGGATGAACAGTCCCAAAAGCTCCGGCTCGGCACCGATAGCCCGCACGTCCACCTTCGCCCCGGACACCACGAAGAACAGCGGCACGAGGAAACCGTAGGCGATGGCGTTGTGCTTCATCTCCATGGTCTGGTCGCCTGTAGGGATGAGGTAGCGCAGGATGAAGCCGGCGGCGAAGGCGCCGAGCACGATATCCAAATCGAAGACGGCGGAAACAGCCGTTAGGCCGATGAGCAGCAGATTCACCGAACGGATGACCATCTGCGTGTTGGTGTTGGCATTGGCGACGATGAACCGGTGCACATAGCCGCCGATGCGCTCGGCGATCTTCGGCACGGCGGCGGCCGCCACGGCGATGGCGAGGAAGGCGAGGAGGATGACCACGGTCTGCCAGGTGGCCCGGGTCGAGAGCAGAAGCGCCATGGCGATGATGGGAAGCAGCTCGCCCCAGGTGCCGTAGGCGATGATCTCGTCCCCCATCCGCGTGCCCAGGATGCCGCGCTCCTGCAGAATGGGCAGAAGCGTGCCCATGGCCGTGGTAGTGAGCGCGATGACCACGGCCAGGCCGTCCAGCTCGAAGGCCGACAGCGTCGGCCAAATGGCCACGACGACGAACGCGATGGCGAAGGTGACCGCCCAGGTAGCAGCTCCGCGCTTCCCCTCCGTGCCGGTGAGGCTCTTCGGCGATATCTCGTAGCCGGCAAGAAGGAACAGGAAGGCGAGGCCCAAATCGGACAGCAGGTTGATGGCGTCGGTAGACTGAATGGCACCGAGCCCGTGAGGGCCGAGCAGCGCCCCGGCCAGAAGAAGGAGCACCGTCTCGGGAATCGGCTTGCCCGGAATGAGTCCGGCGATGATGGGGCACGCGACGGACACCAGCGATATGAGGGCCAGCGAGACCAAATCGATCGCCATGACGCTTCCTTTCTCTCCCCTGCGCGAACGCGCGCGGTTTTCGAGTCCACTATAGGCATTTTAACGAATGTGGGCAGCATGCAGGGAGCGGCGATGACAGACTGTTGAAGACGTGAGCGGTTCGGCCGCAGATTATCTGCCGTCTGTGCCACGGTTTCGTGTCAGCCCCTTGACGCGGCGTCGCGCCGGCGGCGCCTTTGGTTAGAATACCAGGCACAAGCGGATCCCAGCCGATGCGCGCCAAGGCGAGTTCGGCCCACTCCGTGCTATACGAACATCCATTTAGGAGGATATCATGGCTGAAGTAATCAAGACGGCTGACGAGTTCCAGACGAAGGTGCTCGAGGCGAAGACCCCGGTGCTCGTCGACTTCTTCGCCACCTGGTGCGGCCCGTGCCGTATGGTGGCGCCGGTTATCGACGAGATCGCGACCGAGAAGGCGGGGCAGGTGGCCGTCTACAAGGTGGACATCGATCAGAGTCCGGACTTGGCCTTCAAGTACCAGGTCTCCAGCGTGCCGACCCTTATCGTCTTCGAGAACGGCCAGATCAAAAATGAGCGCCTCGGCGCCCAGCCCAAGCAGAACATCTTGGCGATGCTCTAGTTTCAACAGAGGCAATGTTCAGCGGGAACACGGGGTGCCTTGACCGAGCGAGTTCCGCAGATGGCATCGAAGGCGCAAAGCTGCAGAGTACGCAAGATCGCCTCGCCTTCGATACCATCGAGGACTGTTTGAGCGAATCAAGGTACCCCGTGGTCCCGCCCGAGGGAGACCCACAACTATGACCGAACAAGTTACCGACAACCGCATGGGCGCGCCGGTGGGGCCCGATGAGGGCCAGGAGGTGTACGACCTCGCCATCATCGGCGCGGGCCCAGCCGGTCTCACGGCGGCGCTGTACGCGGCCCGCGCCGGACTCTCCACCGCGCTATTCGAGCGCCTCTCCCCCGGCGGCCAGTGCGCCCAAACCGAGCACTTGGAGAACTACCCCGGCTACACCCGATCCACCAGCGGCTTCGAGCTATCCATGGACATGTACGATCAGGCCCTCTCCTTCGGGGCGAAGGCCATCATGGAAGACGTCACCTCCGTGGACTTCTCCGCCGAGCCCAACAAGCTCGTCACGCCCTTCAACACCTACTTCGCCCGCACGGTCATCGTGGCCACGGGCGCGGTGGCCAGCCAGCTCGGGCTGCCCCGCGAGGATGAGCTGCGCGGCCGCGGCGTATCCTATTGCGCCACCTGCGACGGCAACTTCTATCGCGACAAGGACGTGGTGGTCGTGGGCGGCGGCAACACGGCGGCGGCCGACGTCATCTACCTCGCGCGCATCTGCCGCAAGGTGTACCTGGTGCACCGGCGCGACAAGCTGCGGGCCACGGCCATCTACCATGAACGCCTACGCGAGCTCGGCAACGTCGAGTTCTGCTGGGACAGCGTTGCCGAGGAGTTCATCACGGGCGAGAACGGGCGCGTGACGGGACTCAAGCTGCGCAACGTGAAGACTGACGACGAGCGAGTGCTTGCCGCCTCGGCCGTGTTCATCGCCATCGGCATGAGGCCCTACACCGCTTTTTTGGAGGGCGACCTGGAAACCGATGGCGGAGGCTATATCGTCGCCGACGCCATGGGCAGAACCACGATGCCCGGCGTGTTCGCCGCCGGCGACGTGCGCACCAAGGAGCTGCGTCAGGTGGTCACCGCCGTGGCCGACGGCGCCAACTGCGCCCAGTCCGCCTCAGAGTTTCTGGAGGCCAAGGAGGCCATTGAAGAGGCTCCCTCGGCGGTATAAAGACGTCCGAGCGTCGAAATCCCATTCTTAAAAGAAGCGCGCCCGGATCCCGAAAAGGATCC
>OLPO01001351.1_pt1 | contig 17023 bp, 12 predicted proteins | sample 1672831 | NCBI WGS metagenome assembly OLPO01 (sample SAMEA3136728, study PRJEB25190) | human gut metagenome
AAGTTGACATCAAAGGCGAAGATAATATAATACAATATAGGGTAACTGCAAAAGTTAAAGTAAGTGAGGATAAAAAATTGAATTCTGGAAATGAACAAGGAAACAAAAAAATATCAAAAAAAGGAACGATCATTGCAGCTTCCGTAGTGGGAGCACTGGTAGTCATTTATCTTGCGGGAAGCATTTTCTTTCAGTCACACTATCTGCCAAGGACAGTGATCAACGGAATCTCCTGTACCGGAAAAAATGCGGATGGCGTAAAAGAGGCGATCACGTCAGAGGTTAAGAACTATAAGCTGACGATCCGGGAGAGAGGAAAAAAGAGCGAAACAATCAGCGGAAAAGATGTCAATATTTCCGTAGAGTTTGATGATACGCTTCAGAAGATTTTAAAGAAGCAGAACGGGTTTAAGTGGGTAGTTACTTTATTTTCCCCGGAAGTATATGAATCAAAATCCATTGTAAGCTATGATGAGGCTGCCTTAAAGCAGCAGATGAACCAGTTGTCCTGCATGGATAAGGACAAGATGAAGCCGCCGGTAGATGCGACTTTAAAAGAAGATAAGAAAGACGGTTATGTCATCGTAAAAGAAGATTTAGGTACCACCGTAGATGAAGAAGCATTTTGGAAAAAGTTACAGGACTCTGTATTGAATTTACAGTCCGAGCTTTCCATGGATAAAGAAAAATGCTATGTAGATCCAAAGGTAAAAGAAGATTCTAAGACCTTAAAGAAGACATTAGCAAAGATGAAGTCTTTAAAGGATGTCAAGATTACATATACCTTTGGCGATAAGCAGGAAGTATTAGCCGGAACAGAAATCTGTAAATGGATGAAAGTGGAAGAAGGCAAGGCAGTGGTAGACGATGAACAGGCACTTGCTTATGTCAAGAGTCTTGGTTCTAAATATAATACCGTTTATAAACCAAAGACTTTAAAGACTTCCTGGGGCAGCACCGTACAGATCTCAAACGGAAGTTATGGCTGGAAGATCAGCAACGATAAAGAATTAGAACAGTTGAAAAAAGATATTGATGCAGGCAAGGATGTGACAAGGGATCCTGTCTATGCGCAGACCGCAAACAGCCATGGCGAAAATGATTATGGTGATACTTATGTTGAGATCAACCTGACCGCACAGCATCTGTATTTTTATAAAAATGGTAATCTTGTAGTAGATTCCGATTTTGTATCAGGAAATATCTCAAAAGGAAACGGTACTCCGGTTGGAGCTTATCCGGTTACCTATACAGAGCGTAATGCAACCTTAAAGGGAGAAAACTATTCTTCTGATGTAAGTTTTTGGATGCCATATTGCGGAAATGTCGGAATGCATGATGCTTCCTGGAGAAGTACCTTTGGCGGAAACATCTATAAGAGAAACGGTTCTCACGGATGTGTCAACTTACCATATGCAGCAGCAAAGACCATTTTTGAAAATATTGCAGCAGGTTATCCGGTCTTAGTATATGAATTACCTGGAACCGAGAGCCCGAAAGCGATCGCCATGGATCAGGGTGCATCGGTTGTGGATGCGATCAACGGTATCGGAGAGGTATCCTTAGGCAGTGGAGGTGCGATCACCAATGCAAGAAATGCTTATAACGGACTTTCCGAGGAAGCAAAAAGCTATGTAAGTAATTACAGTACCTTAGAGGCAGCAGAAGCAGCCTATGCAGGATTAGTCAGCCAGGAGGCAGAGAATCAGGCAAATAATGAGGCACAGGGACAAGCTAATGGGGTTATCGACCTGATCGGTCAGATCGGTAAGGTAACGACAGGCAGCGGAGATGCGATCAAAAGAGCAAGAGATGCCTATAATGCACTTTCCGACAGAGCGAAAGCCATGGTATCAAACTATGACACATTAACGGCAGCAGAGGAAGAGTTTAAATCTTTGTCTGAATCATAAAAATATATGGAAAATATAATACCTCTGAAGTGGATGGATGAAATAGAAAAATCTGTTGCTTTGGAGGTGTTTTTTACTTTACTTTACTAAAGAGTTGTAGTAGAGTTATTTTTAGAAATGTCAGGAAAGGTGGGAGCATTTTGGTTTCAAAAAAGATAGCACAGGCATTGGCGGGAAGTTCTGTGATCCGTGCAATGTTTAATGAAGGAAAAGAAATGGCAGCACGTTATGGTGCTGAGAACGTATATGATTTCAGTCTCGGAAATCCGGCAACTCCGGCACCGGAGTCGGTCAACCGCTCGATCAAAGAGATCGTGAATGAGATGGACCCGTTAGAGTTACATGGCTATATGTCAAATTCCGGATATGAGGATGTCAGAAAGGCAATGGCAGAGAATCTGAACCGGAGATTCCAGACCTCCTTTGATGCACATAATATCATCATGACGGTGGGGGCAGCAGGCGGTCTGAACATTATCTTTAAGACACTGTTAGACCCGGAGGATGAAGTCATCGTCTTTGCCCCTTATTTTGGAGAATATAAGTCTTATGCAGCAAATTTTGATGCAAAGATCGTAGAGGTAGAACCTGATTTTGCAAGTTTTCAGCCTGATTTAGAAAAATTTGCAGGAAAGATCACGGCTAAGACGAAGATCGTGTTAGTCAATACACCAAATAATCCGACCGGTGTGGTCTATACGGAAGAGACACTGCAGGAAATGGCAGAGATTTTAAGAAAAAAGGAGCAGGAATTTAAAACGGACATTTACTTAGTGTCAGATGAACCATACCGTGAGTTAGTCTATGATGACGTAAAAGAAATATTTTTAACAAAGTATTATCACAATACGATCGTGGGATATTCGTTTAGCAAATCCCTGTCACTGCCGGGAGAGCGGATCGGTTATGTCGCAGTACCGGATGAGGTTGCGGATGCAGAGAATGTCATTGCCGGCTTAGAGGTGTCGAACAGAACCCTTGGATTTGTCAATGCACCGTCGCTGATCCAAAAGGCAGTCAGCCGATGTGTGGATGAAAAGACAGACATCGCATTTTATGATAAGAATCGCAAGTTACTGTATGAAGGGCTGATAAAGCTCGGTTTTACCTGCATCTATCCGCAGGGAGCTTTCTATCTGTGGATGAAGTCTCCGGATAAGGATGAGGAAAGATTTGTACAGGCAGCGAAAAAATATCACATTATCATGGTCAAGGGAGCAGCCTTTGCATGTCCGGGCTATGTGCGGCTTGCATATTGTGTTTCTCCACAGATGATAGAAAAATCCATGTCAGGATTTGAACAATTAGCGAAAGAATACGGGTTAGTAAAATGAAGAACTGGGAAAAAAATGTAAGGCTGGTGACCCCATATACACCGGGGGAGCAGCCGAAAAAAAGAGATATCATTAAGCTGAATACAAATGAGAATCCATACTCGCCGGCACCGGGAGTACAGAAAGTACTGAAGAAATTTGAAACAGACAGACTGCGTCTTTATCCTGACCCGGCATCTTCTGAGTTAGTGGATGCGATCGCGTCAGAATATGGTGTAAGATCTTCACAGGTGTTTGCCGGAGTAGGATCGGACGATGTCCTTGCAATGGCATTTATGACGTTTTTTAATTCTAAAAAACCAATCCTGTTCCCGGACATTACCTATTCGTTTTATGATGTCTGGGCAGAAGTATTTCGGATTCCTTATGAGACCGTGCCGTTAGATGAGGACTTTCAGATCTGTACCAAAGATTATCAGCGGGAAAACGGTGGGGTTATTTTTCCAAATCCGAATGCACCGACCGGTGTTCTCATGCCGTTAGAACAGGTAGAAGAGATCATCCGGGCAAATCAGGATGTTGTGGTCATTGTGGATGAAGCCTATATCGATTTTGGAGGGGTATCCGCACTGCCTTTGATTGAAAAATACGAGAATCTGTTAGTGGTACAGACGTTTTCAAAATCACGCTCCATGGCGGGCATGAGGATTGGATATGCGTTTGGAAGTGAGAAACTGATCGCATATCTGAACGATGTTAAATATTCATTTAATTCTTACACCATGGATCAGCTGACGCTGGCACTGGGAAAAGCCTCGGTGGAGGACCGGGAATATTTTAAGCAGACCACCGACAAGATCATCCGTACCAGAGAGTGGACAAAGGAAGAGTTAAAAAAATTAGGCTTTCTGTTTGAAGATTCTAAGAGCAATTTTGTGTTTGTAACACATCCGAAAGTTTCGGCAAAACAGCTTTTTGAGAATCTCAAAAAAGAGAATGTCTATGTGCGTTATTTTGCAAAACCGGAGCGTATCAGTAATTATCTTCGGATTACGATCGGAACCGATGAAGAAATGCAAAAGCTGATCTCTCTTTTGAAAAAATACTGCTAAAACCAAAACATACTACTGAAAATACTACTTTTATGACAGAAAGTAGTATTTTTTTTAAAGGCATGGTCTTCTATAATCATCGTTAAAGAAAGACTTTTTATAGGTAAAGATTTTTACATGTGAAAGATTTATATGTGAAAAATTAGAGATTAACAGCAGGGAACGGTTGAAGTAGAGAAAACCGTACAAATAGGCTAAAATTTTCTGCCTCGTGAGGCAGTGCAGAGATTTCATTTATGCATAGAAAAAGGAAAGTGCAGGAAATCTTGCGCAAACACTCACGGGGCAGACACTATTTTCGGGTAACTTAGCGTGCTTCTTTTGCATAAGTAGTAGTGATCAAGTCCTGATAAGGCGGTCTGTCGGTCAAAACGCCTGCTTCCTCTAAAATATCAAGTAAAAGCTCATAGCTGTCCTTAGTGAATACTAAATCATCCTTCCAGGTGTCCTGTTTCTGATAACGTTCCACGATCATGGCAATAGTGGCTTCATCCGTATCTTTGAATTGAGGGGCAATGACTTTTGCAATTTCCGCAGCAGAATGATTGTTGACATAAGTCATGCCTTTTTGCAGAGCGTTGGTAAAGCTCTGGATGAGATCAGGGTGTTTTTTGATATAGCTTTCTTTTGCAGAAAAAGCCGTGTAAGGAACATAGCCGGAATCCACACCGAGGGAAGCAACCACATAGCCGGAGCCTTCTTTTTCTAAATTGGTTGCGCCTGGTTCAAATTCAACGGAAAAATCGCCATTTCCACCGGAAAAAGCAGCGGCAGTGCTTCCAAAATCAATGCTCTTGTCAATGGTTAGATCTTTTTTGGGGTCGATTCCCTGCTGTTTTAAAACATATTCAAAAACCATCTGTGGCATGCCACCTGTCTGCCACAGAACTATGTAAATAATCATCCGATATTTGCTTTGCAGTCATTTCCGCTGATAAATCCGGTAAATAGTTACGGGCAAGCAGGGAGATTTCTTTTTCGGATTTCATAATACGGTAAGGCTTTCGTGGATTGTCCGTATCCTCTAAAATATCGAGTATTTTCATCAATTCGATATAAGGTAAAATACTCTGCTTTGTCTTTGGAAATCCCAGATCGGTAAGATGTTCTGACAGGTATTTTGCAGAAGTGTAACCGCGTTTGTCCTCTGCGATCAGTTTCATAACGATTGCAATGATAGTATTTTCTCTGCAATTCATTTCTTTGGTAGGGTTGTTATTAATGAAGCTGGCTAAGTCATATTTTAACGTGATTTCCGGCATTCCGTTTTCATCCACTATGATTTTTTGGATCAGTAGTTCGATATCTTTATGCCCCAGAGTTCCTTTTGCAATTATGTGATCCATGATATCCAGAGGATTTTTTAAACTGTCCGCTATATCCGGTGCTTCTGTGGTAGATTTTTCCAGTTCTGTTAGCTGAATTTCCAATTCGTGAATTTGTTTACATAAATCTGTTTGCATAGACTCGTAAGCCTCATGGATAAAATCTTCCTTATGGATGGAAGTCTCATTTTCGGCAGCAAGTGATAAATCCTTTATTTTCTGTGTAAGAAGGAGTTTTAGTTGATTTTTACGGTCATCGATCGCGGTATGCAGTTCCTGACGTTTTTCTTCTAGGCTTTTCTTCTCTGTCTGAAAATCCTCCGGATCATAGCCGGCAATTATGTCACTGAAAACATCTCTGCACACTTGGAGATAGGTCAGGATGTCTCTCATCAGATCGGCTTCTTCAATCAAATGAGCCTTAGAACAATAACGTTTCCCTTTCGTATTATAAGTGGTGCAGATATAATATTTGCGTTCTCTGCCGGAGGTCTGGCGTTTGATCGATGTGAGGCGGCTTCCGCAATCCTTACAGAACAGACAACCGCTGAATGGATTTGGAACTTCTGAACCTGCCCATTGTCCAAAGCTGCCACGGTAGTTTGTGTGATTGCGTTTTTCTTTTAATTCCTGCACCAGAGAAAACGTAGTCTCATCGATAATTGCCGGATGATGATTTTCAAAAAGATACTGTTCTTCCCTGGGGATGCGACAGTCTTTGCCATGGATGGTTTTTCTGGCACGTTTTCGTAAGCGGAGCGTACCGATATAAAAATCATTGTCAAGTAAATCCCGCACCATGCTGTCTGACCAGCGAAAAGCAACGTTTCTTTTGGTTAACTGTCTGTTTTCTATTTCATGCTCGTGCTGTTTCATAGAGGGAGTAGGGATTTGCTGTTCATTTAAATAATTGGCAATCTTCCGGTAGCCAAGACCGGAAAGATAGAGCCGATAAATGGATCGGATGGATTCCGCTTCGGCAGGATCAATGCTGAACATCGTCGGATTGTCTGTGTCACGCCGATACCCAAACGGCGGTCTTGTCAGCAGTGCACCTTCTTTTTGCTTCGCACCTATGGCACGTTTGATTTTTTTACTGGTGTCTTTTACATACCGCTCGTTAAACCAGGTTTTAATCCCGATTGTATCATCGGCTGGTTCCATAGAATCATAGTTATCGTCGATCACAACCAAATGTTTTCCACGCTCCTGAAATTCGTCCAGTAATAAAAGCACTTTTGCGTTATGTCTGCCAAGGCGTGAAAAATCCTTGACATAGACAGTATCAATATCGTGATCCAGATCAGCCATCATCTGCTGAAATCCCGGCCGGTCAAAGACATAGCCGGAAATGCCGTCATCTTCGTACCAGCGGTCGATGGCGATGCCATGATCGGCTGCATACTGGCTGATGATCAGCTTCTGGTTTTCTATGGAAACATAATTTTTTTTATCATCGTCTTTTGAGAGACGGACATATCCTGCATTCATAGAGGAGCCTTTCTGTTTGAATGTAAATAGTTTATGAAGCATTATGGAATGATATGACATCGTCTTTTGCCCCCCTAATCGTAAAAAAAATTGACATATAGATCGCAGTGCGATATATCGCACTAAAAAAGAAAATGGACAATGGATGCACATATAAAAAAGTTTATGTTCCGATGACGGAGACCGGATTTTATATTCTGTTATGTCTGCGTTCTCCGAATCACGGATATGGAATTGTACAGAAAGTAAAGGAAATCACAGACAATGAAGTCATACTCGGTCCGGGAACCATGTATGGAAGTTTATCGAAAATGGAAAAAGACGGATTGATCCAGTTTGTCTGTGAAGAAGATAAGCGAAAAATTTATCAGATTACAGATCTCGGCACGGAAGTTCTGGAATTGGAGTTAAAGAGGATCCGCAGATTGTATCGCAATGCACAGGAGGGATGGGAGTATCTGATGAATTTTAATGGATACTGCTATTTTCGCAAACCGATGACAAGGATGCAGCAGAAAGAAGAAATTTTTGCTGTCTGATCATAAATGGTTATATGTCCACGACCGAACATGGAGCACATAGACTTACGATCGTGTTTGCTGCATTAATGGTTTTATATATGGTTATCTTTTTACAGTTTGCCGTAAAATACTTTTTCTTCCGACAGAAATTAAAAAAATAAGATCAGTCGGTATCAGATAAATGATTTTTGATCAGTGCCCGGATGCCATTATGGATATCGGCATCCGGATCGCCATCTGAAAAAGTGACAACCCGAAAACCGATGTCAGTATATTTTTTACGTTCGGCTTCAAATTCTTCCTGTGAAGAAAAATCACTACGCCAGAGATAATACGTCGGTTTGTGCAAAAGACTCACATCTTTCAATGAAAGGTTTCATCACTATCATATAAAAGGTGGACAGTGTTGATGTGTGGATTTTTGGGGCAGTTATCTGTTTATTACTGCCGGATATGGAAGTAGATAAATAAAAAACTCTGTTCATTTTAGAACAGAGCACTTTTTTCTCATTAACGATAATGTCATCTCCTATGTGAATCTGATGACCTAATATCATAGGTATGTAATGGGGGCAAGTAGGCATTCCCCATATCTAAATCGTAACAGCAACCTGCGTAATATAATCCGAACTCTGTTCCCCACGGCTGGGTGGACCCTCTAAATAGATGCTGCGAAACGGTCCGGTGGTCTGGATATGGTTGGTCTCTACATAGGTATTTAAGGTAGCGATCGCGGTTCCGATCCCCTCATAAGGTCCGCGGTAATAGATGCATAAGGCAGGTGATTCGTCAAATTCTGTCCGTTCTTCGCCTGTAAAATCGTCCTCGACCGGAATGCAGCACATCAGATCCAGACCCGTGTCAGGTTGTCCGATACGCATGGTAAACATTCTGGCAGACATGGACATCTTTCCGGTTCTGGCGGCGGCAATATAAGTGTCACGCAATTTGTCAGCCGCATCCTTTGTATCTTTACATTGATATCTGCGGCAAAAACACACCTGCTTTGGCAGGCGTACACGATGAATGCTTAAGTCACCCGGTTTTGCAGCACGCACCTGAAGCAACCGGATATTGTGGTCTAATGCAGCACGCAGATCCATCAGACGTTCCAGATGGTGGTCGAGATTTTTAGAATCATAGTAATATTCCTTGATTTCTGAGAGAGACAGTCCTAAAGTCTGCAAAGAGCGGATGGAGCGGATCTGTGTCATATTATCGGCGGTATAGTAGCGGTATCCGCTGTTTTTATCCTTGATGGCGGGTGTCAGTAACCCCATTTCTTCATAGACAAGGATGGTTTTTCTGGTGATACCAAGAATTTTTGCGATTTCGCCTATTTTAAATAAATGATCGTCCTGCTTTTTCATGATCGTTCTCCGTTCTTTTTTGAAAAAAATATGTGGAATAAGGGTAGTTATCACTTGACTTGTCCCTTAGGGTACGATTTATAATTACTATAACAAAAAGTATGTAAGTTTACAAGGAGAATGCATATGAGGAAACAAAATCAAATGAAAAAAGGAATTGCAGCTTTGCTTTCGGGCGTATTGGCATTCGGAATGACGGTGGGAGTGATTCCGGGGTTCGAGGACAGCATGCAATCTGTACGGGCGGCAACCAGTGAACCGAGTGTGACAGCCTATGCAACAAAGCAACAGATGATGGATGGTACTTTTGCAACGGATTGGAGGAGCGAACGGCTGCAAATGTAGGTGTGCTGGCATTTGGTAAGAATAGGGCCAAAAAGACGCAGAAATGGTATATCTTAGGACCAGATAAATCTATAAAAGGTGATAATACCGTAATTTTTACAGTACAAGACGGAATTATTCCTCTCACAAGACCAATAAATGACGCATGCAAATATTCAACGACGATAAATGATAGAGCATATAAGGACCGCTATGGAACATATCCAACCGGAAAGGAACCAACAACTGTACCTTGTAATCATTATGGAGCGAGTACTTTAAGAGCGGAACTGAATAAGATAGCGAGTGATACGGCCTGCTTTTCTACAGCGCAGCAGAACCTGTTGAATACGACCACGATAACAACAACAACGTATAGACTTGACAGAGTGGATTATACCTATACGAATTCAGATAAATTATACGCTCCTGTTTTTAATCCTTCTTACGAAAAACTCATAAGAATAGGAAGCAAAGATCAAATATGGATATCGACGCAGGTCTATTGGGATAGCCAAAACCCGACATGGACGCGTTCGGCTGTAAAGAATTATGGGGATCATGTGTACGCTGTGTCGAGAACATTGAATTCGAAGGGCTACCTTAAAGACCAGTTGATTAAAGCAGGCAGTGCTGCTTCTAATCTGAATCTGACAGATGTTCTCTTTGCATCATCGGCAGAAGCGGCAACTTCTGATACCGCAGTGTCAGGTGAGATTGCACAAGGGAAAGCAATGACTTTGCGACTGAATGGAGGCGGCAAGGATATTGGTACGGTAACCTGCAATGCTGACGCAGGACAGATCAATGCGAAAAAAGGAAATACCGCAGGTAATGTGGCACTTGTAGTACAAGGAAATGACGGAACGAAGGACTGGTATTACAGTAAACAGATCAGTGGAACAAAGAATGTGATCGTAAATGCCTCTGATATCGCAGCAGAATCGAATACACCTTCTGATATTGATCTTGCAAATTGTAAGATCTGGCTGGAGGTAACGGAAGATAGTGTGGCTTATGCAGTTGAAGCAACAGAGACAACAGAAGTGGTTAAGACCAATATTTCATCGGTAGAGGTTACAGGGATTGACACACCGGTATCCAATACGGCATTAGATACTTCTGCTGTATGTGCAACCCAAGGGGTAAGCACAACTGCACCTGCTGTTACATGGACACCGAATGGCACCAACGCAGGCTATAACACAATCTATACAGCAAGCGTTACTCTTGAAGCATCTGCAAACTACGAGTTTACAGATTCTGTAACAGTGACCATAAATGGAAACAACGCAAGTGTAACAAAGCATGAAGATGGAACCTTAACGGCAATATACACATTCCCTGCAACGGCAAAGGATAAACTTACAAGCATCACGGCACCGTGGGCTATTACCGCTGCGAATGGTACTGCTTTTAAGAATATGAAACTTCCAACACAGCTCAATATTGTGACAGAAGGAAATACGGTAGACAAAGCGGATGTTACATGGGATACAACAGGCAGCAGCTATGATTCTTCTGTATTGACAGAGCAGGTTGTAACTTTAAACGGTACGGTAACATGTCCGGAAAACATAGATGTAAATGGAGTAGCACTTACTACCAGTATCACCATTACAGTCAGTGCTGCCGGTATTGTAGGTGCACCGACTCCATCGGTAGAAAGCGGTACATATACTGAGAACCAGAAAGTTGCATTAGCATCTTCTACAGAAGAAGCAACCATTTATTATACAACGGATGGTTCAGAGCCGGGGAGAACGAGCGGAACAAGATATACAGGCCCGATCACTGTCCCGGGAACGGAAGGTCAGAGTATAACGACAACCCTGAAAGCCATTGCGGTAAAGAGTGGTATGCAGGACAGTGAGGTAAAGACATTTACCTACACGATCAATATTCCAAAACCGATCGTTAAGCATACGATTACAGCTACAGCCGGAGCAAACGGAAGCATTTCTCCAAGTGGAAAAGTGGAAGTGGTCGAAGGAGCTGACCAGGCGTTTTCTATTACAGCAAATGAAGGCTATGAGATCGAATCCCTGAAAGTGGATGGAGCAGCCGTAAGTACTGCAACAAGCTATACATTTCCAAATGTAAGGGCAGCGCATACGATAGAAGCAACCTTCAAACAAAAGATTACAGTAGAGAAACCAAGTATCGGTAAACAGCCACAGAATGAATCCGTAAAAGCAGGAGAACAGGCAACCTTTACAGTAAAAGCTACAGGAACAGACTTAACATATCAGTGGCAGATAAACAGAAACAATGGCAAGGGATTCGTAGATATTACCGGAGCAGACAAAGCAAGCTATACGACTGGTGTGGCAGACATGCTTTGCAATGGTTATAAATATCAGTGTGTGATCAGCAATTCTGCGGGTTCTGTTACAACGAATGCAGCAACTCTGACAGTGACAGAAAGTACGACACCATCACCAGATCCGGTTTCCTATAAAATCCTTGACGGTGCCAACAGTTCATGGCCAGAGAATACAGATGGAAGTCTTACCATTCGGGGAAACGGTGAAATGGAGAAGTTCCAGAATGTAAAAGTGGATGGTAAGATCATTGATAAGAAAAACTATACGGTTACAAAGGGTTCCACGATCATCACATTGAAAGCGGATTATCTTAAGACACTTGCTACCGGAGATCATACGTTTGAAATCGTCTGGACAGATGGTTCTGCAACTACGAAGTTTGCAGTAGCAAAAAATAAATCCGGTGATAACAACAAAAACAACAATAACAATAATAATAAGAAGAACAACAGCAACAACGCAAAGAATAACCAGACAACACAGAAGAATCCTACAGATACCAAGAAGAAGGAACAGAGTGTAACAGCTCCAAAGACGGGAGATACATCTGATATGACACTTTGGACCACACTTCTGATCGTATCCTTTGCAGGAGCAGCGGGAATCGTTGTAAGAAGAAACAATAAGACTTGTAAATAGGATTTCTGGTGAATAGCCGGAAGGTAAAATAACCGGAAGCGGTTTATAAGACAGGATAGAACAAGCTTCACTGACACGAGAGTGTTGGTGAGGCCTGTTTTTTTCTATAGGAAATACCGTGTTTCCTATAGAGCAAGAAGCCCTTCGGGCGAAGATGCGTATATCCGGTAGTTCGGATTGCAACTTTAAATTGCCATAGAAAATATATCTTGCTATAATTTATGGTAAAGAATAACAAAACAGGATTTTTCAGTATAAAGTTGAGGGATGAAAAGATGGAACTGGATATCATAGGATTGGTAAGTGCCTGTTCCTATGCACTGGACTGCATAGAGGCCGAACTGGTACATGTTACAAACAGGCATGGAAAAAGAGTTGCATACATCAGTGTATGTATGGCAGAAAAATTTGGAATTACGGGAGAGGCACTGCAGGATTTAGCAATGTGTGCGCTGCTGCACGATAATGCATTGACGCAGTACATATCGGAAGAGGTACGGCATGATCTGCTCAAAGATCAGACCATGGATATTTCTTCTAAAAAATTAGGTGTTCACTGTGTATATGGGGAGCAGAATATCAAAAAACTTCCCTTTTATACGGATGTGACAAATGTGATCTTATATCACCATGAAAATGCAGACGGTACAGGACCGTTTAGAAAAAAATGGGAGGAAATCCCGCTGTTTGCAAGGATCATTCATTTGTGCGATACCATTGACATCATAGGAAATACCGGTGGTTATGATCAGAAGAACTGGGAGCAGGCAAAGGCATATTTAGTGAAATATGAAAATACGATCTTTGATGCAGAATGTGTGAGGGCATTTTTAGAAGTCTTTTCCGAAGAAAAATTTGCAGACATGGGAGGAGAAGAGTTAGAAAAACGCCTTTGGGAAAAGGTACCAAGAAAGAAGCAGTTCTGCGATGAAGGGACCTGTAAAGATCTTGCGGATTTTTTTGCACAGATCGTAGATTACAAATCTGAATTTACGGGGATGCATTCGATCGGAGTTGCCAAAAAAGCGGCAGCACTGGCAGAACACCTCGGTTATGACCGGTTAGATATTCAAAAAATCTATTTAGCAGGCGCACTTCATGATATTGGGAAAATGGCAATCGGAAATGAAATTTTAGAAAAGCCCGGACGGCTGACCGATGAGGAATTTTCTAAGATGAAAAACCATGCCGGATATACCTATATGATACTGTCGGAAGTAGAAGATTTTGAAGAGATACGGGACTGGGCAGCACTCCACCATGAGAAATTAGACGGCAGTGGATATCCTTTTGGCAGGACAGCAGAAGAGTTGAACGAGCCGGAGCGTATCTTAGCATGTGTAGATATCTATCAGGCACTGACAGAGGAACGCCCGTATAAAAAAGGCATGTCGCATGAACAGGCATGTGGGATTTTAGAGGATATGGCACAAAAAGGGTGGATTGATGCCACGATCACAGAAAAGGTAAGAGCGTGTTTTGGACAAAATCTTTAAAAAATCTTCTCCCGATATTCTTTCGGGGTATTTCCCACCTGTTTTTTAAAAATCTTTGTGAAATAATTCACATCAGAAATGCCGCAGGCTGCGGCAATCTCCTGGATCTGCAGATTCGTAGAATTTAAAAGAAAAATAGCATGTTCCACACGTTTCCGGTTCACATATTCCGTCAATGTCGAACCGGTCTCTTTTTTAAAGAGAGTGGAGAGATAACTGGAGTTGACACCGAGAAGCTCTGCTAAAGATTTCAGGCTTAAGTCGGCGGTCAGATCCGAATCGATGTGTGTGAGGGCTTTTCGGATCAACAGGGAATAGCCTTTCATCGAGTGATTTTTGACAAGCAGGCAGTATTTGTGAGCCATTTCTTTTTGCAGGGAAAAAGCATCTTCTTCGGAGGTGAGAGCCTCGATCTGATGGGCAAAGCGGGAGGAAAGGCTGTCAATATGAAGGGGGTGGACCGTACCGGCTTCTGCAGCCTTGCGAAGCAGGGTATTGAGGATGATCGTGTAATTTTTTACATTGCGAAGAGAGTCACTGGTGCGTGGCTCTAAATCTTTTGCCGGAAGGGCATGTAAAAACATCTCTGCTTTGTGGATCTGTCCTTTGGAGACTGCCTGTATCAGCATATTTTCTTTGTGATGGCGTTCCTCTAAAAACTTCATACTGAAAAGAGTCTCTTCCGGTGAGGAAGGAACCGGACGTTTGGCAACCGGATGATAATCAAAAGAAGCAGATTGGTGGATCTCCTGAAACGAAAAAGCATCCATACCGCCAAAAAGCCCGGAACAGAGAACGTACAGGGCAGTCAGGATGAACTGTTCATCCGAAACGGTAGTCAACGACTGATAGTAAAGCTGTAACTGTAACAGCAGGGGATCGGGAAGGGATAATTTTTTTGCATTTTCTAATAAGGACTCCGTGGAAACGCTGCTAAGCCGGTAAGGGCCGATCAGGACGTAGGAAGCATTAGTGTTTTCCGGAAGTTGGAAAAAGAAATAGTGACAGAAAAATTCATCCCGTATCTTATAGATTTTTTGCGGTTTACAAAGAAAACAGAGCCGTTGAAATTCCAATAGATAGTCCGTGTCAGGATTCAAAAGACGGCGCAGTCCTAAATCCAGCTCCGGGATCGGTCCGTCATGCTCGCCAAGAATACGAAAGTTTACATGAAATTGTTCCAGTAATTTCCTGAAAAAATGAAGTTCAGCTTCGTTTTGCATTGCAGAGTCCTTTCTAAGTTGCGTTTTCTTCTCGTAATATTATTTCCCATTTTCGTAGATTTTTTAGATTAATTTTAAAATTTATAAAAATTCATAAAAAAAGTACCAGAATAGCAAGAAATTCTACTCACGCTGTAACGGGCAGATACGTTACAATCCGAATCACAACAGAGTAAGAGGAGGAAAACGATGTTAGAACATTCTATGTTATATCCAAAGACAACATTGACAAGAAGAAGAATTTCCATGGATGGAATGTGGAAGTTTCATTTAGATGAAAGATCCGTTGGAGAGAACGAAGGCTGGATAGACGGGATTCCGGGAGAGGAAATGATCCCGGTGCCGGCAAGTTTTCAGGATTTTTATACGGAAAAAGATATCCGGGAATATACCGGAGATTTCTGGTACGAGACAGACTTCTTTGTGCCGGGCGAATGGGAGGGCAGAGAGATCCTGCTTCGGTTTGGAGCCGCAACACATCGTGCCAGTGTCTATGTAAATGGTATCCTGATCACAGAGCATGAGGGGGGATTCCTTCCTTTCAGTGCTAAGGTCACCACTGTGGTACGCTACGATTCCTACAATAAAGTCGTTGTAAAAGTCAATAACGAACTGAACTGTACGAATCTTCCATGTGGCGAAACGATTACACTGCCAAACGGAAAGAAGATGTCAAAACCATATTTTGATTTCTTTAACTATGCTGGATTACAGCGGTCGGTATACCTTTTAGCACTGCCGGGAGAATCTATCGTGGATTTTGATCTGGACTATGCGATCCATGGAAAAAATGCGGAAGTCTCTTATCAGATCAGAACGAACGGAGAACATGCCGTGCAGTTAGCACTTTTCGATGCCAAGGGTCACTGCGTAGCACAGAAGGATGGAAAAGAAGGTGTTCTGTATGTGGAAAATGCCCGTTTATGGCAGGTGCGCAATGCATATCTCTATCGTCTGCGTATCCGTATCATGGATGGCGAGGAGCTGATCGATGAGTATGAGCAGGAGATCGGAATCCGTACCGTGAAGGTCGAGGGAACGGATATCCTGATAAACGGAGAGCCGGTTTATCTGAAAGGATTTGGAAAGCATGAGGACAGTGACATTGTCGGACGAGGTTTTAGCATCGGTATCATGAAGCGTGATTTTGAACTGATGAAGTGGATCGGAGCAAATTCTTTCCGTACCTCACACTATCCGTACAGTGAAGAAATCTATCAGATGGCAGACCGTGAGGGCTTTTTGGTCATTGATGAAGTTCCGGCGGTGGGAATGTTCCAGAGTCTGATGAACTTTATGGAGGCAAGTACCGGAAAGCAGACAGCTTTCTTTAAAAAAGAGACAACGCCGGTTTTATTAAAGGCGCATTTAAGAGCCATTGAAGAGATGATCGCAAGGGACAAAAATCATCCGAGTGTCGTTGCATGGAGTCTTTTGAATGAGCCGGAGACTACGAATGAGGCAGCTGTGCCATATTTTAAAGAAGTATTTGATCTTGCAAATAAGTTAGACATGCAGAAACGTCCGCGTACGTTTGCACTGATCATGAACTCCTTGCCGGATACCTGTAAATGTTATCAGTTCAGCGACATCATTGCACTCAACCGTTACTACGGATGGTATATGAAGGGGGGCTATGAGATCAGTGTCGCAGAAGAACTTTTCCGCAAAGAAATGAATGCATGGAAAGAGAAAAAATTAAATATTTTGAGGGAGTACTTCGCAGCGTGTGGGTCTGCGAAGTGTGAGTTATGAAAGTATCAACTCTTTGTTGATACTCCTATAGTATAAATGGAAATTGTGTTCAAAGTATGTTCTTGAAATAAAGAAAATCTTAACTTCCGAAAGAAAGCATTATGAAAAATTGAAAAACTCAGGAAAAAGCTTTTCAATCTTCCTGCAGTTGTATATAATGGAGAAGACATCCTGCGAAGCAGAATGTCTTCGATACGCAAACGGAGCAAAGCGTAGTTGGCGGGACCCGTTGCATCCTGCGAAGCAGGATGTC
>OLPO01001353.1_pt1 | contig 16994 bp, 13 predicted proteins | sample 1672831 | NCBI WGS metagenome assembly OLPO01 (sample SAMEA3136728, study PRJEB25190) | human gut metagenome
CCTACGAGCAGGATACCGAGATGCGCTGCCGCCGCGCAGAGGCCAGGGGCATCGAGCAAGGGATCGAACAAGGAATCGAGCAAGGAATGGAACGCTTGGGATCCCTCGTCGGCCTTCTATTGGACGCGGGGCGCCTCGACGACGCCAGGCGCGCCTCCGAGGACGCCGCCTACCGCGATATGCTGCTCGCGGAGTTCGGGCTCGGGGACGATGCTGATCGCTCCAAGCGCTGCTGAAGCGGCTTCCGAGAAGCCGTGCTGCCCTTCTTCGTGGATCTCCGTCTTGTTAGCCTTTGGCAGAACCAAAACATAGAACCGAAAAGCTTAGAAAACTTGCCAGTTTTTCGCAAACCGAATGACGAGCAGCGCGCATTGGGAACGAAACCGTGTATGCTTGAGCCATGGAAGAAGCACTCCTGGAAATAATCGAAGCCGTGCGCAGCGGCGTCGTCGGTGGCGAAGGAGCCGACAGCAGCGGCGTCGTCGGTGGCGAAGGAGCCGACAGCAGCGCCGACGCCGCGTGGCTCGACAAGCTGGTGCGTCGGCACAACCGCGCCGCCCACGACGGCACGCGCCAGGTGGCCAAGCGGCGACTCCTCCCCTTCTACCTGCGCGTGAAGGTCGAGGAGCCCGAGCGGTGGGCGGCGTGGAACGTGAGCGAGGCGACCGACGCAGCCCTCGTGCGCCTTCTGCAGGCCAAACCGCGGCGCACCGCCTCGGGCGTGGCCACCATCACCGTGCTCACGAAGCCCTGGCCGTGCTCGGGCGCCTGCGTGTTCTGTCCGAGCGATATCCGTATGCCGAAGAGCTATCTTTCCGACGAGCCGGCCTGCCAGCGGGCCGAGCGATGCTGGTTCGACCCCTTCCTCCAAGTGGCCGCGCGCCTGCGGACGCTGACCGCCATGGGGCATGTCACCGACAAAGTGGAGCTCATCGTGCTGGGCGGCACCTGGAGCGACTACCCCGCCGCCTACCAGCGCTGGTTCACAGGCGAGCTCTTCCGCGCTTTGAACCTGCCCGACGAGGAGCGCGCCCGCGAGGCGACCGAGCGCCAGAGGTGGTACGAGAACCGTGGCCTCCCCCGCGACCGCGACGCGCTGGCCGCCGCCGCTGCGCCCCTCCAACAGCGCATCGACGCTGGAGAGCTCACCTACAACGAGGCATGGCGGGAGGCCTATGCGGCAGAGGGCCCACGCGGGCATGAGGCCGAGGCATTCCCGCATCCCGGCATTTCGACGGCGGCCCAGAGGGCAGACCAAGGTCTGCCCCTACGGGAAGACGCTGAAAGCGCAGCACCGAAGGAACTTTCCTGGGACGATCTTTTCGCCCTGCATCGCGCCAACGAAACGGCACCGAAGCGCGTCGTCGGGCTGGTGGTGGAAACGCGCCCCGACCTCGTCACCGCCGATGCCTGCCGAACCCTGCGCGCGCTCGGCTGCACCAAGGTGCAGATCGGCATCCAGAGCCTCTCCGACGACCTTCTCGCCGCCAACGGCCGCGCTATCACGTCCGCGCGCATCGCCGACGCCATGGCCCTCTTGCGGCGTTTCGGCTTCAAAAGCCACGTGCACTTCATGGTGAACCTGCTCGGCGCCGACCCCGCCTCCGACATCGCCGACTATCGCCGCCTCGTCACCGACCCGGCGTTTCTGCCCGACGAGGTGAAGCTCTATCCCTGCTGCCTTGTGGAAAGCGCCCGACTCACCGACTGCTACGAGGCCGGCCAGTGGCGTCCCTACACCGAAGAGGAGCTCGTGGGCGTCCTTGTTGCCGACGTGCTGGCCACGCCGCCCTGGACGCGCATCTCCCGCATGATCCGCGACATCTCTGCCACCGACATCCTCGTCGGCAACAAGAAGACCAACCTGCGCCAAGTGGTGGAGGCCGCCGTCGATGCCACAGACGAGGAGATCGCTGAGATTCGCTCCCGCGAAATCTCCGTAGAAGGCGCCACCGTGGGCGACCTTTCCCTTCAGACCATCGCCTACCAGACCGCCACCACCGAAGAGCGCTTCCTTGAATGGATCACCCCCGAGAACAAGATCGCCGGCTTCTGCCGCCTGTCGCTACCGACGCCACCTCCCCGCGACACCGCCAACGAACCCTCTCCCCCGCTCATCCAGAGCGAGCAAAGCGAGGCGAGGGGTTCCTCGCTTGCTTCCCCCTCCGCACCGCAGGAGGCCATGATCCGCGAAGTGCATGTGTACGGGAAGGTGGCCGCCCTGCACCGCACCGGCGAGGGCACCCAGCATCTGGGCCTCGGGCGGGCGCTCGTGGAAGAGGCCTGCGCCCAAGCGGCGGCGGCCGGGTACACCGCGATTAACGTCATCAGCGCCGTGGGCACCCGCGTCTACTACCGCAACCTCGGCTTTAAGGACGCCGGGCTCTACCAGAAGCGGCCGCTGCCATGAGCATCGCCGACGAGCAGCGCGTTTCCGCATCCGGAGCAACCACCACGCAGAGCGCCTCGCAGCCCGACGCCTACTCCCCCCAGGTCATCCGCAAACTGAATGACCTCACGAGCGACTTCTACGCCCGCGAGGCCACCTCGTTCTCGGCCACGAGACAAGCCCCTTGGCATGGTTGGGAGAAGGCTTGGGAGCTCATCACGGCCCCCGATGCCGCGCAAGGCCCCTTTCCCAGCCACGCCGCCGTGCGAGACTCCCTCTCCAGCCGCGCCGCCCGCGTCCCCGATGACGGTGCCGGCGATTCCGGGGCGCCCCTCACCATCCTCGACCTTGGCTGCGGCAACCTCCGCTTCGAACGCTTCCTCGCCGAACGCACAAACGCCCCCCTGCGCGTCACCGCCCTCGACAACTGCCCCGATCTGGCATCTCCCGAAATCGGCGCTCTATCTGCCGCCTTCCCGCACAGCCTTCGCAGCTCCTCTGCTGCTTCCAAAACGAAAGAGGAGGATGCTTCAGGGCAGGGCGCGAATCCTCCCGAAAAGACCATCGTAGATCTCCGCGCCCTCGACATCGTGGAATCCCTCCTCGACGGCACCTTCGCCGACCGTCTCCCCCGCAACTCGCACGACCTCGCCGTCGCCTTCGGACTCATGCACCACCTGCCGACGTTCGCCCTGCGCGCCCGGGTTCTCGAGGGGACCCTCGGCTCCCTGCGGCCCGGCGGCTTTGCCGTTGTGTCGTTCTGGCAGTTCCTGAACGACCCGCGCCTGGCTGCCAAAGCCGCCACGGTCACCGCCGAGGGCCGCGCCGCCCATTGCCTCCCCACCTTCCACGAAAACGACTTTCTCCTCGGCTGGCAGCACGCCGAGGGCGTCTACCGCTTTTGCCACCACACACCCGAGGACGAAATCGACGCCCTCCTCGCCGCCATCCGCGAACCCAGCGCGCCCTCCACTAGCGGCCGCACGCCCCCCGCTCCCCTCCCCTTCCGCGAGATTGCCCGCTTCTCCGCCGACGGCAAGCAGGAAAACCTCAACCGCTACCTCATTTTGCAGCGCCTCTAGCTTAGACGCACCCTCGCCCCCACCATTTTCCAGCCGCAAATTCACGGTCTTGCCGTAACAAGTGTCAATTCGTGACTTACCGGAGACCAAAACAGCCCCGTTTGAGAGAAATGCAGCCGCAAAATGACGCCTGTGACGTCAACATCGTCATTTTGCGGCTGCTCGCTCTTTTGGCGAAAGTTTGAAGGAGCTAACAAGGACGGCGCATCGGCGGGAAATCTGCTAAAGTGCAGCCCATGGCTAGAACACCCGACACCCCCGCCGTCGCTCGCCGCCGCGAGCGCGAGAAGCGCACCATCTCGAACATGGTGGCGATTTACTGCGCCGGCAATCACGACGCGCCTGCGCGCACCGAGACAAGTTTCGCCGGCGAGGCGCTCTGCCCCGCGTGCAAGGCCATCGACGACTACTGCGTCCTGCGCACCGAGCGCTGCCGATCCATGGCCCACAAAACGAGCTGCGAGGAGTGCGGCAACCATTGCTATGCCCCCGCCCAGCGCGAGCAGATCCGCGCCATCATGCGCTACGCAGGCCCGCGAATGATCCTCTACCACCCCGTGGCCGCCATCCGCCACCTTCTGAAGAAGTAGAAAAGTCCTATAGAAACCCCCGCAAATGGCGGTGGAAGGCCTCGCGAGTGGCCACGGAGCGCTGGCGGCTCACCGGCAGCTGTATGCCCGTGGAAAGCGTAGCGGTTTTGCCATCCACCCACTCGAGATAGTTCATGTTCACGAGAAAGCTCATATGGCTGCGCACGAAGTTCGGTGGCAGCTGATCCTCGAGGTCCGACAGCTTCGCGTACGTCTCTACCGTGTCGTCCACCATATGCACGATCACCTTGCGGCGGTTGCTCTCCAGATAGACGATCTTGCCCACGGGAAGCCGCCGAACCGCACCGCCGCAGGTCACCGGCAGATACGCGCTCGTCTGCGACGCGAGCCGCTCGAGCGCCTTTCCGAGCGCGGCGTAAAGCTGCTCGGCTTGCACAGGCTTCAGCAGGAAGTACACGTGCGGCGTCTCGTAGACCGGCGTCGCGTATTCCACATAGCCCGTCACGTAGATCACCTGAGTGCCACAGCCCTCGGGAAACAGCCGCGAGACCGCCTCGATGCCGTCGGCGAAGCGCCCCGCGTCGTCATCCATGCGCACGTCCATGAGGCAGATGTCCACCGGACCGTGATGGACTTGGAAGCTTTCGAGATCGGGCACGCTCTGAAAGGTGCGAATATCAAAGGACGAGAACGGCGCATCGGCGATCATGTCCGCCAGAATTCTGCATTGGCGAAGGTCGTCATCGACAACGGCCACTGTGTACACGCATCGTCCTTTCTCGCGTTTCGGCTCCCGAATGCGCAAACGGCCCCGCTGCGCGCGGCGGCCATCGCAAGCTGCTATTATCTCAAAAGAGGCGCCCCCCTCCCCCGCTCCATGTCATTTTCAGTCGGAATGTTGTCACAAAATGCAAGTCGCATCGGGGAGCGGCACGCGACTCGACCTTCGCGGATGCCGCCGTTCGCGACCGGTCCGACCGTGCGCTCCAGGGCTCCTCGACCTTTCTGCCGACGGTCACCCGTCCTCCAGCCGCCGGCAACCTACCGACAGCGCACCACCATGCTCGCCACCCACTGATCTCCCTTGGCCGCGCTTTCGAAAGACCCGTTGTAGCGCTCCGCCAACGCCCCCAGGATATCGAGGCCCCAGCCATGGGAGTCCACGGTGCGCCGCCCCTGCCGTCCCTGCCGTCCCCGTCGCCCCTGCTTCCCCGAAGACTCGCCGCTCCTGGGACGGCAGCTATTGACCACTCGCACAACAAGCATGGCGCCGCGCACCGAGGCATCCAGGCGCACGAACCGCCTGCCCTCGGCCTTTACGGCCCCATTGATGCCGTTATCGAGCATATTCGAGAGCAGAGCGCACAAATCCACATCATCGATGGCCACTCTGGCAGGGACGTCGGCATGCACCTCGAAGGCCACCCCTTCCTCGCCTGCGCGACGCGCCTTTAGAGCCAAAAGCGCATCGACGACGTCGTTGCGGCAATAGCGCTCCAGCGACGGCCCGGCTGCAAGCTCCCCCGCACCACCAACCTCATCCCGATCGCACTGCGCAATCGCGCGATTCAGCGCCTGAGCCATGCCACGACGCACGTCGTCTGCCTCTTGCGCCTCACGCCGGGCAGCGGCCGCGCCCTGACGCGTCGCTTCCAACAGCTCAGCTGCCGCACGGGCCTGTTCCTGGGCCGACTCCTTGCGCGCGCCCAGCGACAGACTCGGCAGCGCAAAGCCATCGACCACCAGGCACACCGCTGTGGCGAAAACGACGTAGGGAACGAACCGATCCAAGCCGGAATCACGCGTCGCAAACACGGCAAAAGCGACGAGGGCGCATGCCTGGGTCAGGGGAATCGCCATCGCGGCGAGGCGTCTCGAGAGCGGTACGGCGCCCATCCGCGCGCCATACCAGAGGGCCATGGCCAAAAGCAGAGCGGCGCACAGAACGGCCTCGGCCACCGATGCCGTCATGACCGACCTCCTTCAGACGGCTCGTCTGCCGAAACCCGTGCAGCCATAGCGCAGAGAAGCCGGCGAGCCTCATCGGCGCGTCCCCGCTCTTGCAGCGCCCGCGCCGCCGCCATCTCATTTCGAAGATCATGCCGCAGATGAGCAACGGCTCTCACCTGAGTCTGAGCGCTCTCGTACTCCCCGAAGTAAGCAACGCGCTGGCGGGCCAACTCCTCACTGCGGCGCTGGGCGCGGGCGGCAACTTCCCAATGCCACGAGGCGCCGATGGCCCCGATACCGACCATCAGATACATCAGCAGAATCAACGCGATAGCCGCATAGGCGCCTGTTCCCAACGAACGGGCCAGGCAGATCACGACCACTGCGGCCATGATCATCTGAGCGACAAGCAGGCCAGCGAAAACCACGCTACCCCGCATGTCAGCCGTGCGCCATGCCCAGCGTCGAAACAGAACAACCGCCGGTATCAACAGTATTGCCGAGAGGCCTATATCGACAACCTGATAGATGAGCCACCTCCCCATAGCGCTTCGATACAGCGCGAACTCGGCCGCGGAGTCCTCGGGGATCGGCATGCCGAAGATAGCCTCCCAACACGTCCAGACAACGGCTCCCGCCACTATCGAGCACAGCTGAATCACAAACAGGGCGCTAACTTTGCGGAACAGGGAACCCGTCCAAAAGAGGAGCGGCAACACAAACTCAAGGACGCCGCACACCAAAAGACCCACCCAGAGCCATGAGAGCACCGTCCCGAAGGCAAACGCCCAAAGAGGGGTGCCCATAAGCTCGATGACCAGAAAAAGGCCGCGCCTTCGCATCGGCAGCATCTGCGTTGCCGCCAAAGCCATGATCCAAGGCTCGATGCTCAAATCAATCACATCGATCAGCACCGCAATCAGATCCATCGGCCCCTTCCTTTCGAACGCTTTGAATTACCCGCGATGTGCCTAATGACGCCACGCAAGGCTCAGGTAAGCTCAGGCAAGCTCAGGCAAGCTCAGGCACACGAGAGCGCAAGAGCCCAGCCCCAGCTTCACCCGGAGAAGAATTCCACAAGAACCCGTCCGCTTCAATGGAGCTCTTGCACGCTTGTCATTTTCAGTTGTTCTAATGTCATCAATGACATCATCCTCCGGCGAACGGCCCGTTGCCCGCGTGGTGCGATTGGCTCCTGCCGCCTTCCGCTTCCACGCGCACCTGGGGCGACCACCGCTTTCCACCCTCGGGCTCCGCTCACCCAGCGCGATCGCCGCTTCCTGCCTTTCGATTCCACGCGCACCAATGCAAACCCCCCGGTTTTGGATGCGCCGCCCCTCCTCCTAGCCAAAACGAAGGGGTTTGCGAGCCCCCAAAATCCGCATCAGCTGCCGAGCCGCCGACAACCCCTTCGCCGGGCGTGTCGTCGCAGTTCTTTACACGATTCCGACCAACAATGTCGAAGTCATTGAGAATGCCGAGCGCTTCGCTTAGCTTTTAAGGACTCGCGCGACGTACGTTGGAGCGCCGCACGGCGAAAACGGCCCCTCTAGCCGCTGGCTGGCGGGGCGCCTCGATGACAAAGGAGGAAAACGTGATACCAACATGGAAGCAGAAGCTCCTCTGCACGGGGTGCGCCGCGGTGCTGGCCGCCGGCCTCATCCCCATGGCCGCCTGGGGCGGCGCGACGGAGGGAAGCGAGCCGGAGAACGCCACGTCGTTCGCCGCAGAGACGCCGACGAACGATGCGGGCGTCAGCGGCAACGACGCCCAGAACGACGGCAAGACCGAAGCCGAAGGCGATGCCCAAACGTCGAACACCAACACCCCCGCCGACGGCGACCAGAACGGCGATGGCAACGGCCAGGACGACGGCGATGGCGAGAACAGCGGGGGCGGCGATACCAACACCGGCACGCCAACCGAGGACAACAGCCAGAACGGCACCACCAACACCAACGGCGAAGGCGAGGATCAGGAGGGCCCCGACAACACCAACAACACCGGCGACGCGACTGACGGCGCTGGCGAGAACGACACGAACTCTGACGGCGAGTCCAACGACAACACCGGCGACTCCCGACAGGAGGCCACTTACGCTGAAGTAGAGGTGACGAGCGCAGGCACGATGTCCATGTGGCCCGGCGATGGCGCCGTACTCACCTCTCCTGACGGAGAACCCTTCTGCTTCAACGATGCTGCACGCGAATTCTTTGATGCGAACTCATTTGGCGACTATCTAGTGAGCGTCGTTTCAAGCGATCCGTCCGTTGTTTCGGTTGTTCGAGACAACGAAGCTGAATACCTGGAGAACGCTTATTACATTGAGGCACAGAAGCCCGGCACTGCAACAGTAACGCTCACCCTTAAAGACAAAGAACCTGTCAGCTGCAAGATAACGGTGAAATCCGCTGCCAACGCCGATCTTTCCAAACTGAAGTTCCAGACTAGGAACATCACTATGAAGGCCGGTGAAAGCGATCACCTCGGCGTTTACGGTTTCCAGTGGCTCGGCGAAGAAGCCATGGAAGCTGTTGGGTACAACTTTGCTTTCGCCTCATCCGACGACAGCATTCTTGACTGTTGGATCAACGATGGCTCCTACATTGCGGCACTTCGACCAGGCGTGGTCACCCTCAGCTTGTACTACTTCAATCCCGAAACTGAAGAATACACCCAAACCGACACCGCCACTGTCACAATCACTTCCCCCAGTGTCTTGGCGGGATCTACTTCCTCTTCTGACATTTCGGGCAACATTATTGCCTCAAACGAGGATCTCGACATGCTCGTCACCAGCAATGGCATCAAGCTCGATGTGAAAATCAAATCGGAAAGCGATCTGACGGCCGCCCAGCAGCAGGGTTTGATTCTTGTCAAAGACGCAACTGAAGCTGATCGCGCAATCCCTATCGACATTAGCCTGATCGATCGGGAAGGCGATGTCATCCATGGCGGCGAGGAGGGTTACATCTTCCCTTACACCGTCCGCCTTAAGCTCGAGGGGCAGTTGGCCGAGCTGGATCCGGCCACCATTCAGGCTTTCTACCTCGCAGATGACGGAATCCCGCAGAACATCACGTGCTGGGTCGAGGATGGCTACCTTTATATCGTCACCGATCACTTCTCGCAATACGTAGTGACTGGCGACCTTAAAGCCGATTCTGCCACGCAAACTGCAGGAAACAAGGTCGATGCGAACAAGGTGGCCTCTTCCAAGAAGCAGACCGTCACTGCTACGGCTGGCGACACGCTTCCCCAGGCTGGCGACGAGTCCACGGCTGTCGTGCCTGTCGTGGCCCTGAGCGCCGCCGCAGCCGCCGCCGCGATTTACCTTGCACGCCGCCGCGTGCAGGAGTAGCCAGCAAGCGCTAAAACGCACGCCACCACCCAACAGAGACCCGGCAAGCTCAAACGAGCAAGCCGGGTCTCTTCTTTTGCGTCAACCACTTTGGCATCTATGACGATCGCAAGCCGAATCCCACAACTTCCTCTAGGGCCCTTCTGAAATGACATATTCAAGAACCGGTCAAGCATGAGTTTCGCGCTAATTGTTACAACAGCACAGCCAGTAGTTCCAAAGCGATTGCACCCATGTCGGCGTTGTCATAGCTTTACGGGGATTGCGCGGCGGCCTCTCCTTCCCCCTCCCGATTCCCGCCGCGCCCTTGAGAGAGCCGAAGGATTGGAAACTGAGACGTCGCTCGACGCCAGAAGGAGGACAAATGAAACGCAGCATTCTGGGCAGCCGGGCCCTGCGCGTGGCCTGCGCCTGCGCCCTGGCCCTGGGCATCGCGCCCGCAGCGGCCTGGGGCGCCGCCAGCGAAGAGCAGCCCGCCAGCGACGTGGAAGCTTTGCAGGAAGCCGTGGAGGACATTTCGCAAGAAGGCGACGAGGTGACTCCCGAGAAGGGCGAGCCCACGCCGAACAACGATGCCGACAGCGATCGCGCAGACGAGCAAGCGCCTGGCGAGGGCGCGGACGATGACGGAGACGAGAACGGCGTCCCCAAGGTCGAGAAGAGCGAGGGCGACAGCATCCCCGACGGCGAACCCGGAGCCGAGCCCGAGACGCAGCCCGGCGACGCCACCCCAACCGCCCAGCCGCTGAGCGAGACCGAAACAGGCAAGGAGACTGGCGAGCCCTCCTCTCAGGCAAGCGACATTCAGATCACCCTCGATCGCAACGTCATCAACCTGAAGGCATTCAAGTGCCCCTTTGACGACTGCATGTACGGGTATCATTACGAAGATGAAGAAACCGGAGAGGAAGAGATTGCCTTTGGCCTTTCCCAGCCTCTTCCCGAGGGATACAACGTTCTGTTTAAGTACGACGAATTTGATGGTTATAGCCTTCTTGAAGTTGAAGGACAAACCGGGGTCATCCCCCTGAATCCAGTTCGTCAACCCGGTAGCTATTCGGGAACCCTTCTCGTAACCCAAACCGACGAATTCGATTATCCCATCGGGGATCCGCTTGCCACAGCGACAGTCTCCATAACCACTTCCGAAGTAGACTACAATGGAACCATAACGCCTATTGAAGGCGTTTCTCTTGTGGAGGGTGAAGAGTACCCCAACTTCCTTCAATCGCTCTTCTCTTTTAGCGGTCATGCCCGAGTCGTTTATGGTCTCCACGCGTTCTACCCGTTCGACGAGATCACTTCGAGCAATCCTGCCGTTTTTGATTTTCAGAAATCCTCTGTGCACGTACCAGGATGCACCGAATCAGTTATGCGGGAGCTAACGAACCCAAGCGCCGGCTCTACCGTCATCACAGTAAAAAGCAGCGGCGGCTCTTTTTCTCGCACTGTGACTGTCGGCAAATGGAGTGACCTCAATTACGGTGCCTTGAAGTTCAAGCAGCACGAATTCACCCTCGTTTCCGGTCACAGCCTCGGCGGCAGCATCGCGCATTACAAATGGGTCACTGGAAGCGAGAACGTCAAAAACTCGTTCTATGTCGCATCGTCCGACGATTCGGTCGTCACTTACCTACCGTCCTACCCCGTAGACACCATCGAGGATTTAGTCAGCAACCATGACTGGGCCGGCGCCATCACCCTTACCGCTCGCAGGCCAGGCACCGCAAAGCTCAACTTGTACTTCTACAACCCCGCAACCAAAGAGAGTGTCCTCACTGACTCCATGACCGTGAACGTAACAGCCCCGCAGACAATCGGCTCCTCGACGCCCGGCTCGGCTTTCCAGGGCGATATCGTCTCGTCGGGCGATGTGGACAGCGTTGTGAAGCAGGAGGGTCTTTCTCTTTCCACGAGCCTCAAGTCAGCCGCGTCGCTTTCCTCCGACCAGCGTGCGGGACTTACGGAGGTGATCGACACCGCGAAGGGAGAGAAGGCCGTCCTCGTCGACATCAGCCTCCTGCGCAGCGACGGCACCGCATTCGACCGGTACGATGAGCTGGCTGAGCAGTACGAAGGCATCTTCACGGTACGCTTGAAGATTGATGGCGACCTGGCGACCCTCGATCCGGACACTATCCGCACCTACCGAATCGGCGAAGATGGGGAGATGGAGCCTATCACCTGTTGGGTGCACGACGGCTATCTCTATATCACCACCTGGCATTTCTCGCCCTATGCCATCGTGGGCCAAGCGAAGAGCGCCACAGGCGACAACACCGGCGGCACGGGCAACGGCTCGCAGGGCGGCAACGCCGGCGCGGGCGACACCCAGGGCGGCGGCACGACGACCGCTGCGGATAAAGGCGATGCAAACGACATCTCGACCGCCAAGAACAACGCCGCCAAGGCTTCGGGCGCAACGCGCTCCGATACCCCCCTCGCCCAGACCGGCGACAGCCTGCTGCCCCTCGGGGCAGCTTTGGGGCTCGCCGCCATACTCGGCGTCTTCGGCTTCACCGTTGGCCGCCGTCGCATGAATCGCCAGGAGTAGCACCTTCCTTAGCAACCACTAACAAGGCTGGATAGCTTTCCCTAACGAGCGAGACTCTCCAGAAAGAAACCAGCCATACCCTATCGGCCGGCCCGACCTCCCGGGCCGGCCTTTTCGTCGCTACGCCAGTCCGCACGGTATTTCCGTCAATCGGCTCGACCTGATTTGTAGCGAGCGAAAATCTCCTGCGCAAAAAAGCTCGCCATAGGGGTGAGACGCGGAGCGGGAATATACTTCTCAATGATTTCGTAAACACGCTCCAGGCTTTCGGGTTCTACCAGCTCCATGAGGAAAAGCGCGTCCTTCGCATCCATGCTATCCTCACGGGCCGATGCGAGCTTGAGCGCCAGCATCTCCTCGTCGCCCGGGCGCCGCACTCTCAAATGGCTGAAAACAACTACATCCTGAAAAGCCATCCGGCTTGTATCAATGAAGCCCTTCGCAGCATCGTTAAACCAGTCCTCCTCAAGCCCATGCTCTTCGGCCATAGACTTCGCGATATCTCGAATGACCGCAGTCGGTGCGAACAGGGCGTCGACATCCTTCGTTGATGGCCGGGCATCGTACACAAGAGCCATGACCGCACCGCCACAAAGGACGACCTCGCCCGCAACATTCTGAGCCGCGAGGCGGTCATTCATTTCCGAGAGATACCGATAGATCTGGTCTTTCGTCAGCATGGCGTCACGCTCTGCTCAAAACGTTTTCGCCGAGGAAGAGATTGTGCCATTGATACTCGCGCGGTGTTGTCTCCCGCAAATACGCCTGAAACTCGGGGTTCGTGGTTCCGAAGGCGTAGTAAGGCGTTTCGGCGACATACTCGTCTTTGAGCACCCATCGGGGGACGGCGATATCATTGTCGTGGGATAACTTGTGGGCCGCCGCCGCAAAATCGTAGCGCCAACGACCGGGGTCGCCCTTCCATTCGGGCTCCTCCTCTATCAAAGACCGCTTGTCATGCGCATGAACGAAATCGTCCAGGAACTGCCCGAACAGAAGCTCCATATCGTCGACCTCCGCAGAAGAGGCCAACTGGGCCAGGGAACGGTAGCCCTTGAAGTGGTCTGGGCTGACGTAGCAGATCGCCCCTTTACGCACGACCTCCGAGAACGTCTCGCCCTCTCTACGGGCGTAGTCGCTTATCAGGTCGTATTCGCCCTGGTCAAACCTTATGCCAATAGGCTTGGTCTTCAATGTTCCTCCTTTTGCAACAATATGTAGCACATTGTAGCACATTTGATGCGATTTCATTCGCGTGACCTTCGCCGCTATTTGCTACAGCAACAAACCGGCACCTCCAAACCACCTGTCTGCTCACCATGAGTCAAGCGATTATTTGTTACAACAGCACAACCAGTAGTTCCAAACCGATTGTTCTTATGCCCGCAATGCCATAGCTTTATGAGGATTGCGCGGCGGCCTCTCCTTCCCCCTCCCGATTCCCGCCGCGCCCTTGAGAGAGCCGAAGGATTGGAAGCCGAGGCGTCAGCCGACGCCAGAAGGAGGACGAATGAAAGGAAGCATTCTGGGCAGCCGGGCCCTGCGCGCTGCCTGCGCCTGCGCCCTGGCCCTGGGCATCGCGCCTGCAGCGGCATGGGGCGTCGCCGGCGAGCAGGCCGCCAGCGACGTGGAAGCCCTGCAAGAAGCCGTGGAGGACATTTCGCAAGAAGGCGACGAGGTGACTTCCGAGAAGGGCGAGCCCACGCCGAACAACGATGCCGACAGCGATCCCGCAGACGAGCAGAAACCCGACGAGGGTGCAGACAACGACGAGAACGGCGGAGAAAGCGCCCCTGCTGGCAAATCAGACACCGAGCCCGAGACGCAACCTGCCGCCGCCCCAACCGCCCAGCCGCTGGGCGAGGCCGATACGTCGAGCGATGGAGCCGCCGCGACGCAGGCAGCCACGACCTACACGCTGACGCTCGACTCGGATTCCATCGACATCCAACTCTATCGCTGCCCCGTCTGCAGCGGTGGCGTCGACGGCGACATCTACCACTGCAGCGGCCTTGAGGAGGTCGGCTATCGGATCACCTCTTCCGATAGCTCGAAAATCCTCGACTACTGGTTCGAGTGCGAAACTCCGGAGTCGAGTGGGCATATAGGGCACTCCTTCTCAGGCAACGGTCTTTCGGGCACACTGAACCCCATCACGGCAGCTCCCGGCAAAACTACCGCCACCATCACCCTAGTTGATGCCGAAACGAGCACCGCTCTCGCTACAGCATCGATAGCTATCAACGGCATCGTCTCGACCGAAACTCCGACGTTCAAGCCCGTTGCCAACGTTTACACCGTGGTTGACGACGAGCGAGATTTGGCTATTGAGCAGATCTTCGAGGGGAACACTTTCGCCAACACCCTAATGAGCCATGGCCATGCTGGAGAGAACGGCGGTTTCATCACCAGTCTCACAATCGGCGATCCCGCTGTCCTGAAGTGTGACACGACGCACGGGTGGCAGTCCATTTACGGCCTCAAAGCGGGTACCTCGACCGTCACCATCACCACTTGTACCGGCGAGACCTACACCAACACGGTTACCGTGAAGGAGTGGGGCGACCTCGATGGCTCCCAGCTCAAGTTCGTGCAGCACGAGCTGAATCTCACCTCCGGGGAATTCTTCTGGAACTCGGATCTGTTCATCAACGGCATCACAGGCAAAGACAGCGCCGGAGACTCGTTCTACATCACCACTTCCGACGAGTCCGTCCTCAGTTACCCCTTCCCCAAAGACGAATCTCTTACAGGCGACGGCGGCGGCATCCGCCTGACCGCCTGCAAGCCGGGCACCGCGAAGCTCAACCTGCACTTCTACAACCCTGAGACCGAAAAGAGCATCCTCGCCGACACCATGACGGTGAACGTGAAGGCGGCCAGCCCGACCGCCTCATCGGTCCCCGGGTCGGCCTATGCGGGCGACATCGTCTCCTCCGGCGCCGCCGACGACATCGTGAAGCAGGAGAGACTCTCCCTCGCCACGAGCGTCAAGAGCCCCGCTTCCCTGACCGCCGACCAGCGCCAGGGGCTCCTGGAGGTCACCAACGCCGCCGAGGGGGAGAAGGCGGTTCTCGTGGACATCAGCCTCGTCCGCTCCGACGGCACCGTCTTCGACGGCTACGACGAGCTGGACAGCAACTACGTGTTCACCGTGCGCCTGAAGCTGGAGGGCGACCTGGCAGGTCTCGATGCAGATACTATCCGCACGTACCGAATCCACAAGGACGGGGGGATGGAGCCCATCACCTGCTGGGTGCACGACGGGCACCTCTACATCTCGACTCGGCACTTCTCGCCCTACGCCATCGTGGGCCAAGCGAAGAGCGCCACAGGCGGTAACACCGGTGGCGTGGGCAACGGCTCGCAGGGCGGCAACGCCGGCACGAACGACACCCAGGGCGGCAGCACAACGACCGTTGCGGATAAGGGCAACGCAAGCGGCACCTCGACCGCCAAGAACGACGCCGCCAAGGCTTCGGGCGCAACGCGCTCCGGCGCTCCCCTCGCGCAGACTGGCGACAGCTTGCTGCCTCTTGCGGCGACCTTAGGAGTCGCCACCATCCTCGGCGCCGCGGGACTCGCCGTTGCTCGTCGTCGCATGAACCGCTGGTAGGCCAAAACCCTGAAAGGTTAGGCTTCCTGCGCCTATTCCCCACCCAGCTATTCGAGGGCCGTCCTCACATCGAGAGCGGCCCTCTTAGCACCTGGCACCTGATCCACTAGAAGGAGGACACCATGACCCTATCCGCCCTGGGACGCCTGCGGGCGCTTCCCACCATCGCCCTGGCGCTCGCCTTGGCCGCCGCCCTGGCCGGCTGCTCTACTTCCGAGCCAGCCGAGGAGACACCTGCCCCCGCACCCGCCGAGGAGCCCGCAGCTCCCAAGACCCCTGCCGAGGAAGAGGCCGAAGAGCCCGAGCCCGCCGCCCCCGCCATCGACAAAAGCCAGCTAGTAACCGCTCAAACTACATACAGCGAGGAGCTAATAGACGATCCCGACACATTCGAAGCCACCTACAACGACGACGGGCGCCTCCTCTCATACGACAACGCAAACCAGCACTACGCATGGACTTACGACGACGCAGGCAGACTTCTCACGGAGAGCTACACGTCAACCGCAGAGGCCGGTGGCGAGAGCACTTTGACCACTTACACCTACGATTCCGAAGGAGTCCTCTCGGAATCGTTGTACGAGGACAACTCGACCACCCTGTACATGAACCCGGAGACAGGGGAAATTGGCGAAGACTCCTCTCTCGGGGAGCCGTGGAATGAGCCTGAGCAAAGCACGCGCACGAAATGGACTTACAGCGACGATGGAAAGCAGCTTAAGAGCGAGACATACTCCCTCGAAGGAGAGCTGTTAGAAAGCGAGACAACCTATTACGCTGAAGACGCACGTTATGCCTACGATACAATTCTGGGTACCCCCGACTGCATCGGCCTAACCGAATCCGCCGCTACGCCCTTGAGTCGCGAAACCCTCGATGCCAACGGCGAAAAAACGGGCGAGGCTACTTTCACGTACGATGATCAAGGCAATTTGACTTCACAAGTTGTCACCGAGGGAGGCTACACCTACACCGCCAACTACACTTACGACGACAAGGGAAACCAGACTTCGTGGTCCTTCGCCACCGATGATCCCGAAGAGGCCGTCTCATCCAATAGCACGACGACAGAATGGACTTATGGGGCAGACGGGCTTCCTGTCTCGCAAAGCGAATACCAGGAAGGATCCGACATTCCCACGAACATCTTCTTCTACACCTACGACAGCAAAGGCCGACAGAAAACCTCTACCCAGGCGATAGCTATGGAGTCCTACGATGAGAACGGAGAGCCCACCGGAGAATTCGAGTACCTAGTGGGCTGCAACATCTTCACGTTCCTGGAAGATGACGAAGAGCTCACCACCACCCCCGAGCAGCTGATGGCCGACGCCCGTGCACAGGTAGAGGCCGCTTAAATGACGAGCGTTTAGACAAAGGGCCCTCATCTTCCTGAGCACTCAGGAGAAGCCCGGTACTTGACCGCTTCCCAACCTTTTTCCGGCTCTTCGGTGGTTTCTGTGGGAGAGATTCCGGCATAGGCCCAGCTCA
>OLPO01001356.1_pt1 | contig 16976 bp, 14 predicted proteins | sample 1672831 | NCBI WGS metagenome assembly OLPO01 (sample SAMEA3136728, study PRJEB25190) | human gut metagenome
ACAATATTTTAAAAAAATCAACAAGTCAACCAAAATTTAATTTTGGCGGACACCCTTCAGGGGAAACAAAATCATTTAAAGTAGTTGCTAAAGTAATTGGATACGGGAATGTAACCAACTCTTTAGTTGTAGGTAATAAAACCTCTGCTGTAGATGTTGATGTTCCGGAAATTATCCCAAGTAAAGATGCGGACAATAAGTATCCTAACTTTGGTGATAGCATAGATTACACAATTACTGTTAATAACATCGGCAAAGCAGATGCTAAACATGTAGTTGTTGTAGACCGTTTGGATAATGGATTGAAATATGTCAGTTCTTCTCATAATGGTGTTTATGATGAAGCTTCTCATACTGTTACATGGGTAGTTGATATTGCTGCAGGCAGTTCTCTTGATTTGACTGTAACTGCTGTTGCTGATGAGTATGGTGTTTTAACCAACATTGTATCTGTTGGAGATAAAAGCGCTTCTGTAGATGTAAATGTTCCTGAAATTATTCCTAACAAAACTGCAGACATTGAAAATCCTAACTTTGGTGACAATGTAACTTATACTGTAACAGTCACTAATGACGGAAATGCAGATGCTAAAGCAGTTGTTGTTCGTGATGTTTTAGGTAAAGATCTTAAATTTGTTTCAGCTACCGGTACTTATACCTTTGATGAAGCTACCAATACTATTACATGGACTGTTGATGTAGATGCAGGTAAAACAGAAACATTTACTGTTGTAGCTACTGTTATCAACTATGGTAATGTAACCAACTCTTTAGTTGTTGGTAACAAAACATTCAATAAAAATGTAACCGTACCTGAAATCACTCCTGACAAAACAGTAGACAAGGAAAACCCTAACTTCGGAGATAATTTAACTTATACAGTTACTGTTAAAAACGAAGGTAATGGAAACGCTAATGATGTAATTATTGTTGATGCTCTTGGCAAAGGTTTAGAATATGTCAGTTCTACTGGTAACTATGATAATAAAACCAATACAATTACCTGGAAAGTTGATCTGGCTTCTGGAGAAACTAAAACATTTACTGTTGTTGCTAAAATCGTCGGATACACAGATGTAACCAATGAAGTAACTGTAGGTAATAAAACAGCTGCTGTAACTGTAGATATACCTGAAATCATTCCTGCTAAGGATGTTAACAATACAACTCCTAACTTTGGAGATAAAGTGGAATACACTATAACTGTTAACAATAATGCTAATAAAGATGCAAAACAAGTTGTCATAGTTGATACTCTTGGCAAAGGTTTAAAATTCATTAATGCAAGCCATAACGGCAAATATGATGAATCTACAAGAACCATTACCTGGATTATTGATTTGGGTGCTGGTGAAAGTGCGGTATTTAGTGTAAATGCTGCTGTAGAAGCATATGGAAACATAAATAACACAGTAGTTGTAGGAAACAAATCAGCTACAAAAAACATTACAGTACCTGAAATTATTCCGGGTAAGTCTGTTGATGTTGAAAATCCTAATTTCGGCGATACTGTAACTTATACTGTTGTTGTTACAAATAATGGTGTTGTTGATGCTAAACAGGTTGTTGTTAAGGATATTCTTGATAAAGGATTGAAATTTGTTAAAGCTACTGGCGAGTATACTTTTGATGAAGATAGTCATACTGTTACATGGATTATTGATTTGGCTAAAGGTGAGTCTCAAACTTTCTATGTGACTGCTGTTGCTGAAGCTTATGGTGTTTTAATCAATGATGTAACTGTTGGGGATAACACTGCTTCTGCTGATGTTGTTGTTCCTGAAATTATTCCTGATAAAACAGCTAATATTACTAATCCTAATTTCGGTGATAAGGTAGATTATACTGTTACTGTTACTAATGATGGTATCGGTGATGCTAAGGATGTTGTTGTTCGTGATGTTTTAGGTGAAGGTTTAACTTTCGTTGATGCTACTGGTAATTACTCCTTTGATGAAGCTACACGTACTGTTACTTGGATTGTTGATTTGGCTAAAGGTGAAAGTAAAGTATTTAGTGTGATTGCTACTGTTGTAGGTTATGGAAATGTTACTAACTCTTTAGTTGTTGGTAATAAAACAACTGGTGTTAATGTGACTGTTCCTGAAATCAATCCGGACAAAACAGTTGACAACGAAATTCCTAATTTCGGTGATAATGTAACCTACACTGTTACTGTTACTAATGACGGTATCGGTGATGCTAACAATGTAGTTATTACAGATGTTTTAGATAAAGGATTGAAATTCTTAAATGCAACTGGAAACTTCACATATGATGAAAAAACAGGCACAATTACCTGGACTGTTGATTTAGCTAAAGGCGAAACCAAAACATTCAATGTAAATGTTACTGTTTTAGGTTATGGTGTTTTACCTAACACTGTTGCTGTTGGTAATAAAACAGCTGTCAGAAACATAACAGTTCCTGAAATAATCACTGTAAAAGAAGTTAATTCCTCTGATATTCATATTGGAGATGAAATAACCTACACTATTACAGTTTCCAACCCTGGAAAAATCAATGCAACAAATGTTGTAATTAGAGATATTCTTCCTGAAGGATTAAAATTCATCAATGCTTCAAACGGCGGAATATATGACCCTGTTACTGGAATTATTACATGGATTTTAAACATCACAGCTAATTCAACTGTTGATTTGACTGCTGATGTATGTGTAAACAAATCAGGAAATATTACAAATACTGTAAATGTTGGAAACAAAACTTCCAACTGCACTATAGAATCCGGAGATATTGTTGATCTGGAAATACACATAGTTGCTGACAAATCCGAAATATATGTTGGAGACAATGTTGTCTACACTGTTACTGTCATAAATAATGGACCAAGCGATGCAATAAATACTATTGCTAATATATTAATACCAAATGCATTAAGCATTCTCTCATATAATGCAACAAAAGGAACATTTGACATAACTTCCGGCAACTGGTCTATAGGAAACTTAACAAATGGTGAAAAAGTCGTATTAACATTTGTAGCTAAAGCATTAAACGAAGGCAATTCAACAGTATATGTCAATGTAACAAGCGAAACCTTCGAAGTAATCATGGAAAACAACTACGACAATGTAACTGTTAAAGTCCTTAAAAAAGCAGCTCCGATCGATCCGGATAAACAGGTTCATCCAGATGGTTCATCTTCAGATAATGAATGTGGCAAATCTGTAAACTTACCGAATACAGGAAATCCACTTGTAATGTTGCTCTTATGTATTTTAAGTGTAATATTCGTCGGATCTAGAAAAAGAAAATTATAAATTTATTTGTGGTTTGGGTTTGACTACTCAAATCATCTTTTTTTTTATTTTTTAAGATTGGCTATTTTTTCATTGTTATTAATGGATTGCTCTTATTATTTTCTTGGAAATTAACAGTAACTTGCATATAAAGAGCATAACAAATATTAAAAATAATTTGGGTATTGTTGTGGTAAGAGGCTAGTCATATTAACCTGTTAAATCTTTTAAAACTAAAAAATATAATATTTTGTTTTAGATATGCATTACTTTTGAAGTTTATTTATTGAAAATTCCCAGTTTTCCAATAAATCATAAATCAGTAATCCTATTATAATCATTAAAATTCCATTGAAAATTATCCAGTATCTGCCGGAATATTCTGGATAAAACATTATTGAAGACGGAGCATTTCCTGATACAAATTGACTAGCTACTGAAATTAGAATCAAAGCGAAAATTTGAATACCAATATCCTTATTTCTATATTTAATAATAACGATAATTGAAATCAAAATTGATACAATTATAGTTAGAAAAATAATAAAAATTAATAAAATAATCTTCATTCCATTCATCATCAAATCCACTAAATCGCAATTATTATTTTTAAATCTTATTTAATGATCATTAAAAAAGCTATTTTTACATATGAAATTATAAAAAAAACCATGGTTGAATTTTTTAGTTTTCGTATATTTTCTGTTTTTTTAGTTGAATCCATATGCTGATTTGGATTTCTAAAAACACATCTGAATTTCATAAAAATGTTTATATTTTAACATACAATCATTAAATATCTGTTAATTAATAGGTTACAGGTGAATTCATGTTCAATAAAAAGTATTTTATTTTAGTTTTTTTTGTTTTTCTGATAGCTATAACTTCAGTCAGTGCGCAGGATGATGCTGTAGCTAGTCAGGATTTAAATGAATTGTCATTTAATGATAATGTGGTGTTGGATACTAACACTGATGCAGAACACTATGCAGACGGTGCCATAAGACAGGACACAGGTCAGACTGCTGATGATTTGATTAATTTAAGTGAATGCAGTTCAGCTGTTCTTCAGGTAAGTGATAATGAAGGAGTTATTTGTATCAGGCGTGATGCTGCAAATGCCGCTGATATTTATATTGAAAGCGGTAGCTGGGGAGATATTGGTTATCTGAAGCAATATAAAACCAGCGGGGGTTATTTTTCACATGCAATTGTCACATCCAATGGCTGGCTTATTGGTAATGGTGGTGTAACAGACGGTTCTGTATTTCGCCAGATTGAAAGCATAGCTTCTGAAATGGTTGTCACCAATCAGATTACAAATGATTATCTTTCAAGAATTTATAAGATAATGTCCAGATATTCTTTAGGTCATTTTGTAATTAAGGCAGCTGACGGAACCTATGGTGTTGTTTTCAGTAATTTGTATCATGTTTCTAAACTGCAGCCAGGACAGTATGTTTTATGTCCTAATGTTTATTCCATGTCTCAAAAAGGCAGTTATGACAGCAGTCTGAATCCGGTTGATGCAGCCATTAAAAAAGTTTATACTGACAGCTATGGTGTCAATAGGAGAAATATAATGACTTATCACTGGAAGTTGACTGCTTCTTCTAATGGACTGTCCTATGGAGTAGATTCCTATGCATCAAATGATGATGGTAGAGGTGTTGGCCGCTCAACATCCAATATGGCAGATAATGTTTATTACTTCAGTAATTTCCATTCAAGAAATTCCATTCCATTAGCCAGAGATAAAGTGTTTTTGGGAACTCATGTTTTTGAAAACAGTATTGAAGTTTTCAGATTACTGACTCCCGTCAGCTCATGTCCTGTTTGCGATAGTATTGAGCTGAAATATCAGGTTAACTATATTGCTCATTCAAGCCCTGTAGTTCAGTTTGCTCTTCCTGAAGGATTTGATTTTAATAATGCAAGTGTATCTAGGGGAAATTACAGATTGGATTCTGGCCGTATTGTAGTTTGGAATTTAAATGACTGTGATATGAATAATTACATCACAATTTCTCTTAAGGCACTTAAATCAGGACAGTTTGATTTATACCATTCACTGGATAACAATTTTGTCGGAAGCGATAAATTATTTGCAAATGATTATGGTGCTGTACTTTGTGCAGATGACGTAAACAAATATTATAGAGGTCCTGAAAGGTTTAGCATATGCTTAAAGGATGTTAATGGCAATCCTATTGTTGGTGAAAATGTTATTATTAATATCAATGGTGTTGATTATAAAAAAGTTAGTGATGATAAGGGCACTGCTTCACTGGCCATTAATCTGGATTCTGGTGAATATCTTGCCAAAGTAAGTTATAATGGGCGTTTTGGCAGTGATTCCAAAAAAGCCAATGTAAAAGTATATGAAACTATCTCAGGAAATGATATTGTAAAGATGTTCAGAAATGAAACCCAGTTTTATGCAAAATTCATTGATAGTTCAGGAAACCCTTTAGCTAAAAGGGCAGTTACATTCAATATCAATGGTGTGTTTTATACAAGAAACACTGATGATTCAGGTTATGCAAAATTAAACATTAACTTAAGACCTGGAACCTACATTTTAACGGCATACAATCCTGTAAACAATGAGAAAAAAGGTTTCAACATAACTGTCAAAGCTCTTATCTGTGAAAACCATGATATAGTTAAATATTATAAAAACAGCACACAATACACAGCAAAAGTCTATGATAAAGACGGAAGCTTAGCTGTTGGTAAAAATGTAACATTCAACATAAACGGGGTATTCTATAAAAGGACAGTTGATGAAAATGGTACAGTAACACTAAACATCAATTTGAATCCCGGAAAATATATTGTAACTGCAATATATGAAGGATACGATGTGGGAAATAATGTGGTTGTTAAAAGTGTTCTGCTTACTGATGATTTGTCCATGAAGTTTAAGGACGGCAGTAAGTTTAATGCAACTGTTCTTGACGGTCAGGGAAAACCCTTAGCTAATCAGACAGTGATATTCAATATAAACGGAGTATTTTACAATAAAACAACAGCAGATAATGGTGTTGCAAGTTTAAATATCCGACTTCTCAGGGGAGAATATATCATCACTTCAATATGGAACAGTTATCAAATTGGAAATAAAATTACAATCAGTTAGGAGAAATCTTCTCTTAACTCTTTTTTTATTTTTATTAACTTATTCCAATAATTTAATCATTCCAAAACCCATTGAATTTTTTTCACCTATTCCGACATCATAAGCAAATTCAATCAGGTCCAGGTCACCTTCTAAAATAAGATCATTATAATCCTCCAGGAGGATGGAAATTTGATGTATCTAGTTCCACTATATTTAATACATAATTTGAATGCATTTTAATACTGCCGCAACTATTTCCATTATTATCTTCAAGTATCGCATATATAGTATCGGCATCATAATATTTGTATTCTACTATATGACAATCATATTTTTCACAATATTTCTCAACAGTCATGCCATGTTGTGTTTGGATATCTGCATAAATATAAATGCCTATTCCTACAATAGCTATTACTGCTATTAATCCGATTACAATTAATTTTTGAGTTTTCATTTTTTATCAAATCACTTATTATTTTTTTATTTCACTTTACTGTGTAAGGTAATTGTGGAGAATATTTGAAACACCACAATCATTATTTTAATGGATAACACTTCACAGTATACAATCCACTAGCCATTTATATTATTTATGTAGTGGGGATTTTATAAAAATTATTTAGTCATGAATATTAAATGGATTGATAATCTTCAAATATGCAATCCTTTAGTACAACATTGTATAACTCTTTTATTGTTTTATAATATAAATCTGTTTTCGATGGTAATTATTTCTTATTTCTTCAAGTATTTTTTTAAAGATTACTTTATTTTCTAATGTGTCGAAATAATACTACCTTATTAATATGTCTATTAGAATGGTAGAAAATTTTAGTTATCTTATTTTATTATCAAATTCCCTTACAAAGTATTTCCAAATGAATCTCCAAGTAGTTTAGTAAGATTTATACTATTTATTAACAAAATTATATCCTATGAATACTCATAAATTAATTTTAATAATATGGGCTATAATTGGCTACTCATAATTGTGGTGAAGAATAAAATATTCTTAACTATTAAATTCCTATAATTTCTTCATTCAGCTCCAGTTATATCTTTCTTAACTTCATATAACATCTTCTTTGATATATATGTTTTATTATATTACATTAGCTACTGTCAAACAGTGAGCAGAATTATGTATAACTTGATTTTACATTAATTGTACTGGGTAATGAGTAGTTAAACAAAAATGTTTATTTATTTAATAGATTATAATAGTAGTATTAAAAGGTAGTAATGGATATTAAGGAGTGAATTTTAATGTTGGATGATTTTGATTTTGATAAGGAAAGTCCGTTTCAACCAGGTAAACCAGTTAGTCCATATTATTTTAAAGGAAGAACTAAAATAGTTAAAAAAATTTTAAGATACTTGAATAAAGCAGAAAAAGGTGATGTTCAGCATTATTTTATCACTGGGAAAAAAGGTATGGGTAAAACATCTTTAGCAAGATATGTTCAGGACTTTGTTCAAGACAAAATGGTAGGAGTATATATTTCAAATAAAGGAAATCATTCTTTAGAAAATTTAGTAAAACAAATTTTAGAAGAGCTGATTAACTCTGCACCAAAAGATTCCATAAAATCTAAAATTAAAAATATTTTTGGAGATTATGTTGAAAGTATTGAAGTTAAAGGAACTAAATTCAATTTTAAACTAGATGAGTATGCCTCTAGAGATATTGTTGATAATTTTTTATATTATTTGAATAAATCATATGAAGAATTATGCACTGAAAAGGGTATTTTTTTAATTATTGATGATATTAATGGTTTATCTGAATCAAAAGAGTTTGTAGATTGGTATAAAAAGTTTGCAGATTCTATTGAAATGAAAAATTATAATATTCCATTATATATTTTATTAGCAGGGTACCCTGAAAAATTTAATAATCTTGTAAATCAAGATGAGTCTTTTTCAAGAATTTTTCATTATGATCATATTGATTATTTAAATTCAGAGGAAATCAATGAGTTTTTTCAAGATACATTTGATAGTGTAGGAATTAAATGTGATGAAAAATCTTTAGAATACATGATAGCTTTTTCAGAGGGTATTCCTTTGATGATGCAGGAAATAGGAGATTCTGTTTTTTGGGAAGTTGAGAGTAATAGTGTTAATATGGATTATGCAATTAAAGGGATTGTTGAGGCAGGCAGATTAATAGGTAAACGGCAGATAAAACCAGTTATGGATAAATCTATCCGTAGTAAGAATTATGAAAGTATTTTAATGAAATTAGGGGATAAAGGAGTTGATTCATTTAAGAAAAGCGATTTTGAAAAATTTTTATCACCTTCTGAAAAAAAAGTTTTTTCCAAGTTTCTTCAAAGAGCAACAGAACTTAATATTTTGGAATCTATTGGTAAAGATAAAAGTGGAGAATATAAATTTAGTAATAGATTATATTTAGTTTATTTCATGATTTTAAATTTAGAAAAGAATATAATTTAAATTGGTAAATTAAATGTTAAATTATATTATAAAAAAGTAGGATATATAAGGTAATATGTGTTCAATAGTTGGTCTTCAAGGTAATTTCAAAGCTGATGATTTAATAGCTATGTTAAAAACATCAAAAAATAGGGGAAAAGATGCTTCAGGAATATTTTTAGATGGTAAAATACAAAAAGGTATTGATTTAAACGATTTCAATGATGAAAACGCTTATTCTTTAGGTTTAGGCCATAATCTGCTGGCTGTTCATAATTTGGAAAACAGAACTTCCCATACTCAGCCGATAGCTAAAAACACTCTGACTCTGGTTTTCAATGGTGAGATTTATAATTATTCTTCCCTAAAGAATTTGCTGGCTAAACTGACAAAAAATGACAATATAAATTCTGATTCTGAGTTATTAATTAATCTGATTGATTTTTATTATAATGATGACCTTTTAAGAGCAGTAACTCAGGTCAATAATCTTTTGGATGGGGATTATGCCTATGCTGTTACAGACGGCATTAACTTGGCTGTTTCAAGAGATCCTTTAGGTGTCAAACCTTTATTTTACACACATAATGCTTTTGCTTCTTCAAAGCAGTGCTTGAAAGGAGATATCAAAACATTAAAGCCGGGGCATATCCTTTACAACTGGGAAGAAATACCTCCTAAAACGGATATTTTCCAGAAGAGGTTTGAAACCGACAACAGAAAACTTGAAAAGCTTCTTAAACTGGCTGTTTTAAAAAGGGTTGAGGATTTGAATGAAGTTGGAGTAATATTTTCAGGAGGTGTTGACAGCTCTTTGATAGCTTTGCTGCTTCGGGAAATATCTTTAAATAAAAATCTTAAAGTTACTTTGTATGCTGTCGGTAAAAAGGATTCCAAGGATGTGGTTGCAGCTAAGTGTGTAGCTGAGTATTTGGGTCTTCCTCTAAAGGTTCATGACATTACTGAAAGTATTGTAAAGGACAGTCTGAAAGATGTTGTTCAGGCAATTGGTGAAAACAATCTGATGAAGATTGGAGTGGGAATGACTGTTTATCTTGCTTCTAAAATGATAGCTGAAGATAACATTAAGGTAGCTATTTCAGGTCAGGGTGCTGATGAGCTGTTTGGGGGCTATAACAGATATCTGAATAGCTATAGGGAAAATACTTTAGATGATGAATTAAGATATGATATGGCTAATATGTATCATGTTAATCTGGAACGTGATGATGCATGTTCAATGGCAAATGGCGTTGAGCTGCGTCTTCCTTTTTTAGATAAGAATCTTGTTGAATTTGCCCTCAATATTCCGGTCAGATATAAGATTTCAGGTTCTGATGATAAGCTGCGCAAAAATATTTTAAGAAAAACGGCTTTCAATTTGGGACTGGATAAGCAGATTGCTTACAGACCTAAAAAGGCAGCCCAGTACGGCACGGGTATTGACAAAATTTTAAGAAAAAAAGTTTTAAAGGATACTGATATTGAGGAGTATTTAAAATAGAGTTTAAAACTCTATTTAAGGACAGTTACTCCATACCCCATATCTAATCCGGTTACCGGTTCAATAGCTGTTATGATATATTTTCCAGGTATCAGATTTATATTTAAAGTAGCTAAATCGTCATTATGAACTCTGGTATTTATGGATAATGGGACATTTACACCTTTAATTACAGCTCTGAAAATGTCTCCTTTGTTAACTGGAATGTAATTATTTAATTTGACAGTTGAAAAACCGCCAAATGCACTTGTTCCGTTTTGTGTGTGTTTTAATATATCATTTACATAAATGCTGATTTCGTATTTTCCACAGCTGCTGCTGAAGTAGGTTCCAACTGCAGCTATCAGATTATTTCCCAGTGCTTCAAATTCATTGGCATAGTAAACCTGGCTTAAATTGCGATTTAGTGGATTTGATGATGAATGGAAAAAATCTAATTTAGGAAATATTTCATCTAATGAAATGTATGGCATGAACTCTGCGGCAAAAGATTATGATGGATTTAATAAGTATATTAGAATTACAGACATATCTGAAACATCAAATAAATTCATTCCAAATCCATTAACCTCTCCTGATGGGGATTTGGAAGATAAATATAAATTGAAGAAATGAGATATAGTTTTTGCTAGGACTGGTGCAAGTACTGGAAAAACTTATCTTTATGATGATAATGATAGAAATTTATATTTTGCAGGTTTTTTAATTAAATTTCATATTGATAATGCTGATCCGAAGTTTATTTTTTATAACACTCTGAAAGAGGAATATTTAAATTGGGTAAGCGTAATGTCTGTACGTTCAGGTCAACCAGGTATTAATTCTAATGAATATAAAAAATTACCTATAATTTTACCTTCTTTAGATGAACAAAATAAAATTTCAAATTTTTAACTTCAATCGACAAGAAAATTGATTTATTAGAAAGGAAGCATCAATTTTATCAAGAATTCAAAAAATTTTTAATGCAACAAATTTTCACACAGAAATTAAGATTTAATTTTACTGATGATTGGAATTATATGAATTTTAGTGAGATATTTAAGTCTGTTTCAACTAAAAAATATCAAATTAAAAGTGCTGATATATTGGATAAAGGAGATTTTGAAGTCATCGATCAAGGTCAAGATGAAATTGCTGGATACTTTAATGATAAAACTAAGTTATGTCAAGAATTACCAATTATTATTTATGGAGATCATACTACATTTGTTAAATTTAGAGATAAACCCTTTATTGTTGGAGCAGATGGAGTTAAGCTATTAATTCCAAAATTTAATGCCAATCCAAAATATCTATTTTATGCTTTAGAACATTTTAATATCAAACCTGAAGGATATAAAAGACATTTCTCAATTATAAAAAAAATTAAGCTACCTATACCTACTTTAGAAGAACAAAATGAAATATCTGAGATATTTACTTATATTGATATAAAATTAAAATATACTAAAATTCAACTTCAAGAAACAGAAGAATTTAAAAAAGGACTTCTCCAACAAATGTTTATTGTCAGGATTAACTGGCGATGTAATTTTAAGTTGGCAAAAAGCCCAAGTTTTAATAAACATTTATTAATATTAAAAAACAAAATTATTTTTATTATTATTGAATAATCATAGGAGATTTATTTATGAAAATTGAAAAAGATGCAGAAAATATTTTAAACAAGTTTTCAAAAACTTTAGAGAATATTCCAGATCTTGAAGAAACTTGGTATATTACTGACAATTTAAATCTTACTCGTGAAGATAAATCTCATGAGAAACATCCTGAAAAAATTTTAAGGAATGCTCATATTGATAAAGAAGGCAAACTTGTTGTTAAAAGAGCAGATTGGGTTAATTAGGGGAATTTTTTATGAAAATGGATTTGGTTTTAGAACTTATGGATGTTCCTGGACAGCTTGTTTCTGTTTTGGATCCGATTAGTGGCCTTGGTGCAAACCTGGTTACTGTAATCCATAAAAGAGATTCTAAAAATGAAAAAGGAATGATTCCTGTTCAGCTTACTCTTGAAGGTGAACGTGATAGCCTTGACAGGGTTATTGAAAGGTTCAAAGAGTTGGGAGTTTCCATTATTGCAATGGACGGAGTCGTTAAAAAGGAAGTTGTGAGCACTATTTTAATTGGTCATATTGTTGATAACGACATTAGAGACACTATGGATAAAATTAATTCTTTAGACGGTGTTTATGTAGTTGGATTTGATATTAAATTAGACGGGGAATCCAAATCCTCTGCCTTAATTAATATTGAAACAGACTTTGGCATGAAAGAATTTATATTTGATAAGATTGGTAAAATAGCTGCAGAAAAAGATTTACTTATGATTAATGAAGTTTAGGGATAGTATGAAAGAATGTAAAGTCATAGTAATGGGATTTGGTGCAGTTGGTCAGGGTGTGGCTAGAGCAATCTCATTAAAAAAAGACATGATTAAAGAAAGATTTAATGTAGAATTAAAAATAGTAGCTGCTGCAGATTCTTCATCTTCTGCAATCTGTGCTGACGGATTGGATGAAGAACTGCTTGTAAACACTAAAAACGAATTTGGAAAATTATCCAATTATCCTGAATACGGCAGTACCATTTCAGGTTTGGATGTGTTGGATGCTGTGGAATATGACTGTTTGATGGAAGCAACTCCAACTAATATAACTGATGCAGAACCTGCATTGTCTTTAACTTTAAAAGCATTTAAAGCTGGAAAAGATGTTGTAACATCAAATAAGGGACATTTAGCTTTAAAATTCAGAGAAGTTGTATCCGAAGCTGAGAAAAACAATGTTGAATTTAAATATGAAGCCAGTGTTGGTGGAGCAATGCCTATTATTAATTTCACAAAAGAAACACTTTCATCCTGTGGAATCAAATCAATTGTAGGAATATTGAACGGTACCACCAATTACATTTTATCAAGAATGGCATCCGAAGGTTCCTCCTATGATATAACCTTAAAAGAATCTCAAGAGTTGGGAATAGCTGAAACAGACCCAACTCAGGATGTTGAAGGTATTGATGCAGCTTGTAAAACTGTAATTTTAGCTAATTCACTTTTAGGAATTGATGCCACTTATAGTGATGTTGATGTTGAAGGTATTTCAAATATTACTTCACAGGCTATGGATTTAGCCAGAAAAGAAGGTTATTTAATTAAATTAATAGCTGAAGTTTCTAAAGACAAACTGCAGGTATCACCACGTTTAGTTAAAAAAGGCAGTGCATATGATTTAAGCGGAACTTTAAATATGGCTACTGTCCGCACTGACCTTGCAGGTGATGTTAGTGTTATTGGACTTGGAGCAGGATCTCTTGAAACTGCTTCTGCGATGTTGACTGATTTGATTAGTATTTTAAAAGTTAAATACTAATTTACTTTTACTTTTTTTGATGATAGTATGAAATATGTAATTTTTATTCCTGACGGTTCAAGTGACTATCCAATCGACGAATTGGACGGCATGACTCCACTTATGGCAGCTGATACTCCAAATATTGATAAAATGGCAAAAGAGGGTTTTGGAGGTTTAACCAATAATGTTCCTGATGCATATACTCCCGGTTCTGATGTAGCCAATATGAGTATTTTCGGATTTAACCCTGCAGATTACTATACAGGCAGAGGACCTCTGGAAGCAGGCAGCATGGGTATTGAAACCACAGATAAGGACGTAATTTTCAGATGCAATACCATTACCCAGAAGGACAATCATATGGATGATTTTAATGCAGGCCATATTACCTCTGAGGAAGCTGAAATACTTATGGACAGCTTAAATGATTACTTCAATGGAAAATATGATGATTTTAAAGGCAGATTCTATTCAGGAGTCAGTTACAGACATCTGTTTGTATATTCCTGTGACAGTGCTGAAGATGCTAAGCTATTGGCTGATTTGAAGACTATGCCTCCTCATGATATTGCAGGTGAGAATCTGGATGAAAACACCTCCGGCGACAGATGGGATGAAAAATTACCCAAATTCATTAAGAAAATCATGTGGGAATCAGGGGAAGTTCTTGAAAATCATGAAGTCAATAAAAAAAGAGTGGAAAATGGTAAAAAACCGGCAAATATGGTATGGCTGTGGGGTCAGGGGGTAACACCAACTTTACCTAACTTTAAAGATGTTTACGGATTGGATGCAGCAGTAATTACTGGTGTTGATTTGTTAAAAGGAATAGGTGCTTTTGCAGGCTTTGACATTATTGATGTTCCAGGAGCTACCGGATACTTTGACACAGATTATGAAGCTAAGGGAAAATATGCAATTGAAGCTTTAAAAAACCATGATGTGGTGTTTGTACACATTGAAGCTCCTGATGAAGCAGGACATGCATCAGACACAGCTGAAAAAGTTAGAGCTATTGAACAAATTGACAAACATATTGTAGGTCCGGTTTTAGACAGTTTAAAAGGTCAGGACTTTAAGGCAGCTATTTTGCCTGATCATCCAACTCCTGTTTCAGTTGGAACCCATACAAGAGATGATGTGCCTTTGATAATATATTCTTCTGATAAAACAGGCGATGAGAGTGAATCCTTTGATGAACAGAGTGTTCTTAAAGGCAGTTTGGATAAAAAAGAAGGATATAAATTAATGTCATGGCTAATTAATGATGATTTTTAGATAAATCATCTCATTAATCATTTTCTTTTAATGTTGTCAATCACAACAGTTATATATCTGGAAATTTATAATTTATGTTGTAATTTACAACAATAATTTTATTTTTTTTTTTATGGTGTACTAAATATGGAATCTTTAATTAAAACCCCAAAACATTATTTATTTTCCAATAAAGCATTATTCGTTCTGTTTTTACCTTTGCTTATTGAGCAGGGACTGGAATTTTTTGTAGGGTTTGCTGATTCTGTAATGGTTGCATCTTTAGGTGAAGCAGCAATTTCCGGTGTTTCATTAGTTGATTTTCTGATGCAGCTGCTGATTTTTGGATTTTCTGCACTGGCTACTGGAGGAGCGGTAATAGCTGGCCAGTACTTAGGAAACAATAAGCCGGAAAAAGCTAGAGGAGCATGCAATCAGCTTGTGTGGTTTTCAGGAATTTTATCAGCTCTTTTAATGGTGGTTGTTTTAATAGCCAAATCCTTTTTAATTAATACCTTATTTGGCCAGATTGAAGCAGACGTATGGAATTATGCAAATACATATCTGCTGTTTATGGCTTTTTCAATACCATTTATAGCTATTTACAATGCAGGTGCTGCAATTTACAGAACCAGCGGAAATTCAATTCTGCCAATGAAGATAATGGTTATCTGCGATATTTTAAATGTTGTAGGTAATGCATTCGGTATTTATTATTTGGGTTTAGGTGTTGAAGGAGTAGCTGTCCCCACTGTAATTTCAAGACTGATTGCAGCAGCTGCTATAATGCATTTTACATTAAATGAAAACTTCAAACTCCATATTAAAAGAACTTTAAAACATAAATTTGATTGGAAAGTTCTTAAAAACGTGCTGAATGTAGGTATTCCATACGGTATTGAAAACGGACTGTTCCAGTTTGGACGCGTGCTGGTTTTAAGTTTGGTTTCAACTTTTGGAACAGTAGCTATTGCAGCTAATTCTGTAGGTTATGCAATCGGAATATTTTCAGTATTGCCAGGTTTTGCAATTAATCTGGGAATGACTGCAGTAATTTCAAGATGTGTTGGAGCAAATGATTATGAACAGGCAAGATATTACAATAAAAAGATTATTTTAATCGTTGTTGTATGTCACATTATTGTCAATGCAGCAATATTTGCCCTGTTGCCGGTTATTTTGAGCCTTTATAATTTGTCTCCTGCTACTGCAGCACTGTCTGGCAAGATGATTATCTGGCACGGTACACTTGGAATTTTAATTTGGCCAATTGCATTTACACTGCCTAACCTGTTTAGAGGTGCTGGTGATGCAAAATGGGCAATGGTGGTAAGCTTAGCAGTAATGTTTACCTGCAGGATAGGCTTATCTTACATTTTAGCCATAAACTTTAATATGGGAGTATTTGGAACATGGGTAGCTATGTTCATTGACTGGTTTGTAAGAGGCGGATTATACATCTACAGATACTTCAGCAATAAATGGACATTATATAGGGTTGCAGAATCCTAATTTTTCTTTTTTTACATAAAAATTCAAATAGTAATGTTTATATTTTTATTTTGATAGATTGTTTTATTAGTGGTTTTGATGAGGGATGTTGATTTTGGTGTATGTTTATTATTGTTTTTTTTTATTTTTTTTATCTTTAGGTTCTGTTTGTGGTGTTGGGGGAGATTATATTTGGAGAGATATTTGGGAGTCACAGTACTCTAATAATTAGATGTTTGGTGGTATGATTATGGATATTAATGTTAAATGTGTTTTTGTTTTTATTTTTTTTGTAATATTTTATGTATCATTTGCTTGTGATAGAGATTATGCAAAGATTAATCCTCTTGTAGAAAAAGATAATTGGCCATCTAGGCTATTTTATATATCTTTTATTTTAATTGCTATTATTATTCCACGTATATAATTTTGAGATAATATTATTTTGGGTGTATGTGTTCTATGATTAAAGATGTTGTAAATGTGATTTTGCTTAGTATTATAGTAATTTTGACTTTTTATTATTACTGTGTCCTTTTC
>OLPO01001357.1_pt1 | contig 16953 bp, 14 predicted proteins | sample 1672831 | NCBI WGS metagenome assembly OLPO01 (sample SAMEA3136728, study PRJEB25190) | human gut metagenome
ATCGTGGATGTTATTCCGACTGCGCAGTCGCTGTCTTGGAAAGTACATCCTTCAGCTCATTGATCATCTCCTCATCTTTTAAGCGGAAGCGTACTTCCACGCGGCGGGAGGCATCCATATTGACTTCGCCGTCACTGTAGACGGGATTGCTCATGGAGTGACCGTTGGAGGTCAGCTTTTCCTTGAGGCTTGTGAGCTCGTCTGCGGTCAGGAAGCTGTCGGCATCCTGAAACAGATAGCTGGCGACAGCAAGTGCGCGTGCCTGCGAGAGCTCCAGATTGTAAACATAGTCGCCGGATGTATCGGTGTATCCGTCAATGCTCAGCTCTGCCAGATAATCCTCATACTGTGGATCCATGAGTACCTTACAGTAGACCGGGAGGATCTCGCCGAGCATGGCAATACCCTCTTCGGTCAGCTCGCTCTCATTGTAGGCGAAGAGTACGTTCGAGTCGAGGGCGATTGCGCCGCTGGCCTCATCGATGACGACGTTTAGATTGTGTTCGTCAAACTGGCTTTTCAGATCAGCGATCAGATCAGCCTTTACACCGATGATCTGTTCGATTTTCTGCTGCTGATCCGCGAGCAGACCTTCCTGCTCATCAAGGGCTGCCTGCTGTGCAGCCATCTGTGTATTTTTCTCATCGAGCTCCTTTTGCTGGGAGGCGATGAGCGCTTCCTTTTCCTGCAGGTCAGTCCGGGAAGAAGCGACGAGCGCTTTTTGCTCCTCCAGCTCCGTCTGCTGTTCTGCAAGCAGGGCGCTTTTTTCATCCAGATCCGCCTGCTGGGAGGCAAGCAGTGTGCTTTGCTCATCAAGGGCTGCCTGCTGTGCGTTGATCTCGCTTTCCCGCTCGGAAAGCTCTTTTTGCAGCTGTGTCTGTGTCTGCTGATGTGCAGCCTGCTCCGAGAGCTTTTCGCGGTAATTTTTCTGAGCTTCCATGAAGGAGATGCACATGACGAGGACGAACAGGAGCAGAAGCCCGGCCATCATATCCGAATAGGCGCGCCATACATTATGGCCTTCCGAATGGTGTCTGCGCCGTCTTCTTCTCATGACCGCTGCCTCCTGCTTTCAGATGTGCTGCTTTTTTTCTCTTTTTTTCTGGAAAAGAAGAGCGGACGTTCTGTCAGCTCAGCCAGCTCGTCCATCTTGCGGAGCAGCTGGTCATACATATCCTGCTGTACATCCTGCGGATAATTTTCGGAAACGTGGCGTGCCATCTCGACCTGGCGCTGCTGCAGCTGTTCGAGCTGTCCGGCAAGGCCTGCGATCTGGCGCTGCAGCTCCCTGGAGGACTGAATCGGACCGGATGCGGCGATTTCGGAGGATACCTGCCGCATGTCTTCGCTGTTGCTCTTCCAGATTTCGGAGAACTGCTCCAGACTCTGATACATAAAGCGAATGTAATCCTGATAGGCTTTTTGCTGATCCTGACTGATTTGTGCGGCTTCCTTCTGTGCAATGGCCAGCTCCTGCATAGAGTCGGCGAGGTGCTGCTGAGTCTCTTTAGAAGAACCGGTCATGGCATTGAGTGTACGCTCCATTCGGTCCATCGTCCGGTCCATGAAGTCCGAATATCCGGACTGAGATTTGCCAAGCTCTGTGACGAGCTTGTGGATCTGCTCGAATTCCGACTCGAGCTCGTGCCGCATCTGCCGTGCGACGGTCGTGCACACGTTTGTCAGAAGCTCCTCCTGGCTTTGCAGCAGCGTCTCCGTCACCTGCGAGAAGCTGTCCGTCATCTTTGTGAAGGCCGGTGTGATGGACTGCTCAAAGCTCTGCGCCATCTGCTCGACAAAGATGCCGGTCAGATCGTGAACGAGTGCCTCCTGATCCTTCTGCTGTGCCATGAGCTTTGAAAGCGAATCGACCTCGTAAGGCGGCTGTACATACTGATAAAACGCATCCAGAAACGCATCCAGCGCAAAGGAGAGCCCGGAAAATTCACTGCGCAGGTTGAAGGAAAAGGAGAGCGAGAGTGCGATGCCGTAGATCGAGGTGATAAATGCCACCTTGATACCATTGATCAGCGGCGTGACTGACCCGGTCATCTGTTCATAGCCGGACGGGTCAAATTCCCTAAGTCCCATGACCAGTCCGACAAAGGTACCGAGAATACCGAGGCTGGTGAGGATATCCGAGACACCCTCGAGTACACTGCGGTGAACGTAATTCTCAATGGCATCCTCATTTAAGAAGTTCTGGATGTCGCAGGCGCTCTCCGGGTGATTGCGGCGCATGCTGCAGAACTGCTGATAGCAGTCGTCCAGAAATGCATTTTCAAAAAGTGGCGTGGTTTCTGAAGCGCCCTGTCGGTCACGGATCGCTCCGGTCGCCCGCCTTAAGGAGCGGGTGATCTGCATCAGGCGGCGCATCCCGGTCAGGGAAGCCGCAAGTATCATGCAGAGCATCAAAGCGAGAAAGCCGAGATTGAAAAAGATGGTGGTCCGGTCCACGTCCCGGCTGAACCAGGTGATAAAGACGCAGACTCCGATCGACAAGACGGCCCCTGCCACAGAAATGATTCTCCGTGTGTACAAATAAATACCCCCTTTTATACTTTTATAATAGAATGATGCCAGGGTCAAAAGGTATTTTGCCCCTGTGATACACGGGTTGCTTCGCATTTCATGCTTTCGCAATCATCATAATTATTATAGATATTATAGATAAGAAACCGGATATCGTAAAGCAAATCCGGGAATTTTAAGAAAAAAAGTCGGGAATCGGAAAAGTGAATTGCGTTTTGTGGGCAGAAGCGGTACACTGAGAGAAAACATGCGCAAAGCATGCCTGGGCATTCTTTACCGGCCGGGCGCGGAACGACTGCGAATGTCCGTTTTACAGGAAAAGTATAAGGGGGAACTACTATGACAGGATCAATCAAGGCAAAGACAAAGCTGCGGCTGCGTGAAATGCTGGATGAGGCGATTGCGCAGGGAGTGACGGCAGGCGTGTCGCTCGGTATCTGGCAGGACGGCGAAGAGCTTTTTTTTACGGCACAGGGCTATGCGGATCAGGAAGCAAAAAGGCCGATGGAGCGTAATACAATCCACCGCCTGTATTCGATGTCAAAGCCGGTCACGGCGGCGGCAGCGGTCATTTTGATGGAAGAGGGACGGCTTGATCCGGCGCAGCCGGTGTCGGATTTTCTGCCGGGATTTGCGCATCTGACGGTGGAAAAGGATGGAGTGATCGTCCCGGTTGATGAACCGATGACGGTTTTCCAGCTGCTGAATATGACTTCGGGGCTGACCTACGGCGATGATGTCACGGTGGCCGGACGGATGACGACAGACTATATCGAAGAATGTGTCAGGAGGCTTCATACCGATGAAGCGGTATCGACGGTGGAGCTGGCGAACCATCTTGGGACGCTTCCTCTGTCCTTTGTACCTGGGACGTCATGGCAGTATGGGCTGTCCGCAGATGTGCTTGGTGCGGTGATTGAGGTCGCATCCGGCATGAGGTTCGGCGATTTTCTGGAGAGCCGGATCTTCCGGCCGCTTGGCATGCAGGATACCGGTTTTTATGTCCCCGGGGAAAAGCAGGGGCGGCTGGCGTGTGCCTATGAGCAGACGGAGACCGCGACGATGAAGCGTTACACCGGAGATAACCTCGCCATCAGCAATGCCATGGCATCCAATCCGGCTTTTGAATCGGGCGGCGCAGGACTGGTCTCAACCTTGGATGACTATGCGCGGTTCGGAAAAATGCTGCAAAATGGCGGAGCACTGAACGGAGTCCGTGTATTGAGCCGCGCCGGAGTGCACTTTTTGACGACCGGCGGGCTGACACACCGTCAGAATCAGGAGCTCTGGAGAATTTTCGGGCTGCAGGGATTTACCTATTCCAATCTGATGCGGATTGCAGACAGGCCACAGATGAGCTGTATGCTTTCCGGGGACGGAGAGTATGGCTGGGATGGCTGGCTTGGCTGCTATTTTGCAAATCTCCCGAAGGAGAAGATCACGATCGTGCTTATGCAGCAGCGCAAGGACAGCGGCACTATTCCGCTGACGCGAAAGCTACGAAATGTTGCACTGGCAGACCTGCTCGGATAAAGAAAATGCAGATTGACATGTGAGCCGATAAGCGTTAAAATACTTTAGCGCTTTAAATTGAGAACAGGCTCCGCTGCATGTTCAAAATTCGGACAGATTACCGGATGCAAGTAGCGAAGCTAGGCCCTGTCAGCAGAGCTGCAGGGATGGATTGCGAATATCCGATTGACCATTATAGAAGAAGAGGTAGTCAGAAAGGACAGGGTAGTATATATGATCAGACAACTTTCCGTATTTGTAGAGAACAGGCCGGGCAGTTTCCGGCAGGTGACGGAGCTGCTGCGGCAGCACCGGATCGAGACAGAGGCATTTTGTTCCGTTGATTCCCCGGAGTTTGGGATTCTCAGACTGATTGTCGATCAGCCGGCGGAGGCTGAGCACGTGCTTGCTGCGCAGGGACTGCTCATAAAAAATTATGATGTGATCGAAGTGGCTGTGGAAGATATGGAGAGCCTGGATGCGCTGCTTCTGGCGTGCACCGAGAGCAATGTGAACATCAATTATATGTATTCCTCCTTTGGCGGGGAACATGGTCAGTCGGTGATTTTCCACTGCGAATATCTGGAGGAGACCGAGTCCATGCTCAGGGCGAAGGGCTTTGTATGCCGTTAAGATTTTGCTCTGTTTTCTCAATAATGCGGATTTCTGTAGATTGTTAAAAAAAAAACATTGACGAATCAGAAAAAAACGGTAGAATAGATATGGAATCGAAAAGCAATGACAAAGCATTCGTAAGGAGGATATCACATTGGATTACGCAAAGGAATCACTGAAGCTTCATTATGAACTGAAAGGTAAAATCGAGATGACGGCAAGAGCGTCTGTAGACAACAAGGAGGCTCTTTCTCTCGCATACACACCGGGCGTAGCACAGCCGTGCCTGGAGATTCAGAAGGATGTAAATAAGAGCTATGAGCTGACACGCCGCTGGAACACTGTAGCAGTTGTAACAGACGGTACGGCAGTTCTCGGCCTTGGAGATATCGGACCGGAGGCTGGTATGCCGGTTATGGAAGGAAAGTGTGTGCTGTTCAAGGCATTCGGCGGAGTAGACGCAATTCCGCTCTGCGTACGCAGCAAGAATGTGGATGACATCGTAAATACAGTCGCTCTGCTGGCAGGCAGCTTTGGTGGCGTAAATCTTGAGGACATCAGTGCACCGCGCTGCTTCGAGATCGAGCAGAAGCTCAAAGAGCGCTGCGATATCCCGATCTTCCATGATGATCAGCATGGTACCGCTGTTATCACGCTGGCAGGACTGATCAATGCACTGAAGCTTGTGAAGAAAGACATCCATGACATCAAGATCGTTACGAGCGGCGCAGGCGCAGCTGGTATCGCAATCATCAAGCTTCTGATGAGCATGGGCCTGAAGAACGTTATCATGACCGACCGTACCGGTGCGATCTATGAGGGACGTGAGGGTCTGAATCCGATCAAGGAAGAGATGGCGAAGATCACGAACCAGAACCATGAAAAGGGTACTCTGGCAGAGGTAATCAAGGGTGCAGACGTATTTATCGGAGTTTCCGCACCGGGTACTCTGACCAAGGAGATGGTACAGACGATGGCAAAGGATGCGATTATCTTTGCATGCGCGAACCCGACTCCGGAGATTTTCCCGGATGAGGCAAAGGCAGGCGGAGCAGCAGTCGTATCGACCGGCCGCAGCGATTTCCCGAACCAGGTAAACAACGTTCTTGCATTCCCGGGCATCTTCCGCGGCGCTCTGGATGTACGCGCATCTGACATCAACTCAGAGATGAAGGTGGCAGCAGCTTACGCTCTGGCAAGCCTTGTAAGCGATGAGGAGCTGAATGCAGATTATATTCTGCCGGCAGCATTTGATCCGCGTGTAAAGGATACCGTTGCAAAGGCAGTTGCAGAAGCGGCAAGAAAGAGCGGCGTAGCACGCATCTGATCGAGACAGCTGCGTTCATGATCCGATTTATTTTTTCTTGCGCTGTATATAAAAAAAGTATATAATAATTGCAGTTGATGAGGCTGCCGCAGACACTTGATGGTGGGCGGCAGTCTTTTTGCGTGAGAAATTCAGGCCAATGGGATATTGTGGCGGCTGACCGCACATATTCGATTGTGAGCAGGAAATAAAGCGGATTGCAAATATCCGCCTGGGGGGATGATATGCTGCATATTAAAAATTTAAATGACGGCCTGGAACTATTTAAGACGTTGGGGTCGGATGTGCGTATGCGGATCGTGGAGCTGCTTTCCGAGCGCGGGGAAATGAACATGAATGAGATTGCGTCGGCGCTGGAGCTGACAAATGGTGCACTGACGGCACATATTCGCAGACTTGAGGAGTGTGGGATTATCCACACGGTGACCGAGTGTACCGGACACGGAAATCAGAAGCGGTGCAGTATGAAGGTAGACCAAATTCTGGTGAATGGACGGACCGAGGAGGTGCGGGAGATCCGTGTGAAGGATGAGGAGCTTCAGATCGGATATTTCGATGCGTTTGACGTGACTGCTCCGTGCGGACTATGCAGCGTGTACAGTATGATCGGCCGGGAAGATGACGCACATTACTTTGCGCTGCCGGACCGGCTGCAGGCAGGGCTGCTCTGGTTCTCAGAGGGCTATTTGGAATACCGGATTCCAAATATGCTTTCGGCGAATCAGAAGATGAATCAGATAACATTTTATTTTGAGATTTCCCCGGAACGGGTCGGAATGCTTCCAGACAGTCAGGCGGAGATCGATTTTTATCTGAATGAGCGGAAAATTGCCACGTGGGTGACGCCGCCGGAGTTTCAGTGGAGCAAGGGCATCTATACCCCGGCCTGGTGGTATGGGCGGGAGCGGCAGTTCGGGCTGATGAAAATGATCGTTGTGACACGCGTTGGCACATACGTTGATGGAATGAAGGTATCGGAGGTCGGGATGAGCGATTTTACGGCGGAGGAACTGCAGCATCTGAAGCTGCGTATCGGTGTGGAAAAGCGTGGACGGTATCAGGGTGGTGTAGCGCTTTACGGTGCGGGTTTTGGCAATTACAATCAGGATATTCATGTGCGCGTCCATTACACCGGTGCAGAATAAATAGAAGTTGAGCCATTAGCAGAATGGCTCAATTTTTTTGAACGCAGATCGCGAAGCGACTGCGTTCATGAGCAAGTAGCGAAGCGGATTGCGAATGTCCGTTTTACTAGAATTTATGGAAGACTGACAAAAAAATAAAAAATGATTGAAATAGGTGAACATTATGCATATAATGTTTACAGTTGCTTAAAATATTTTAAAAATGCATAAAGTATTGTGCGTGAAGGAGGAAATAATGAGCGAGACAAAAGAACTGAAATACAATGAGCCGTGGATTCTTCAGAGAGCGGATCCATATGTGTACCGCCATACCGACGGGATGTATTATTTTACCGCATCGCTTCCGGAGTACAATGGAATCGCGCTGCGCCGCGCATCGACTCTGGCAGACCTGGCGGATGCCGAAGAGACTATGATCTCGAAAAAACATGACAAAGGGATCATGAGCGTACATATCTGGGCGCCTGAGCTGCATTACCTAGACGGGAAATGGTACATTTATTTTGCCGGCGGCGATATCGACGATATATGGGCGATTCGTCCGTATGTGCTGGAGTGTGCAGATGCAGACCCGATCACCGGTACCTGGGTAGAGAAAGGGAAAATGCAGAGAAGTGATGACGATGAGTTTTCTTTTGAGGACTTCTCACTGGATGCGACGGTCTTTGAGCACCGCGGCGAGCATTACTATGTATGGGCGGAGAAAGTCGGCGTCGGCAAGAAGATTTCGAATCTGTACATTGCAAAAATGCAGAGTCCGTACAAGCTTAAGACTGCACAGGTGCTTCTGACGACACCGGACTATGACTGGGAGCGTGTGGGCTTCTGGGTAAATGAAGGACCGTTCCTTCTCAAGCATGACGGAAAGCTGTTTTTGACGTTTTCCGCAAGCGAGACCGGCATCGACTATTGCGTCGGCATGTTGACCGCAGACGAGGATGCAGATCTTCTGGATCCGGCTTCCTGGAAAAAATCCCGCTATCCGGTTCTTCGTTCTGATGCGTCCAGAAAAATTTATGGACCGGGTCACAATTGCTTTGTCAAGTCTGAGGACGGCAGTAAGGATCTGATGATCTATCATGCCCGTACTGAGACGGAGATCATCGGTGACCCGCTTTACAATCCAAACCGCCATGCGATGATTATGGAAGTAAAGTGGGCGGAGGATGGCACACCGGTATTCTCATACGAGTAAAGCTTCCATGTCGGTTTTGCCATGTACCGGCACTACCTCATCTCGGGTAATACGTTAGGAAGCGGACTATATTGAATGCGGAATTCGATATCCTGATTGTAGTTGCCGAAGCCGCGCCCGAACACGGTCAGCCCGCCGATATGCTTGGCGGAATCCGGTACCTCCATGCGGAAGAAGAGCTTGTCCCGGTAATCGAGGTGCAGCTGATCGATACTTACGTTGGAAAGGCGTTCATTGTCCATAAATACGCCGTTGCGGTTGATGGTCAGCGTTTTCAGCAGACCGTACTGGTTCCAGTTGGCAAACCACCAGTCCGGCGTGAACAGTCCCTGTACATCTGCGTAGTCCCCGGGACTTGTCCAGACGCCGATAAATGTATTATTCAGATAGAAATGTATATCAGACGGCCAGTTTTCATTGCTGCCGGGTGCCTCGGAAGAGAGCTCGGCGGAAATGGAAATCTGGTCGATTTTGTTGTGATAGGGAATGATGCTCGGAATCTGATATTCCACATAGCCTCTGGAAAACCAGAGAATATCCGCCTCAAAATGCTTCTGATGTGCGAAATAACGGGCGTCATCGACTTCGCCGATCACAGAGGAGGTGGTGGAGATCCCGCAGGTCGGGTAGACCTCGTAGGAGGAGTACTGTCCGGCGCGCAGATAAGACTTATATTCGTTATTGTACTGGATGCCGCGGTTCAGAATGAAGAGGATCTTGTCCAGATGCGGCTCGCACAGCTTCAGATTGCCGTGGACATTCGGATCAGAGGTGACCCGGATCAGATCGGCACTCTCGAGCTTACGGATGTGATTCGTCATAGCACCGTTTGTGATATCGAGCTGCTCTGCGAGCTCATTCATGCTCATTTTGCCACGCTCCAGCAGCAGATTCAGGATAGAGATCCGGACCTCTGAGCCGAGTGCTTTGAAGACCTCCAGTTCTTCGGAAAGATTGTTAATGTAACGCATGTTGTTCCTTTCTTACTTTCTCATGTTTGTGTCTGTTTATAAATTTTAAAATAAAACCACGGAAAACGCAATTGAATTTTAGAAAAAAGTAAAGAAAACAGAGAATTTTTTAAGGAAAAATAAAAGACAAAAGTTGGGTTTGAGCATCATGCACAAAAACACAGGGGTATTATTTACAATAGCGGACGGACTTTTTGTTAATTATAGAAAATCATAAAATAATTTAATTTATAATTGACAATGCGCTGGAAATGTTGTATATTATGACTAGAAATTTTAAACAACACAAAAAAAGTGTACAGGATGCACAAAGGCTTTTCGAAGTAATCGAAACAGTCGTATGTGCAAATTGTACCAAGAAGGAGGATCTTTATGAAGAAGAAATGGCTTACAATGCTCCTCGCTGCTTCTATGGTAGCATCCATGGGAACGGTTGCTTTCGCTGAGGAAGAGACAGAGGCAGCTCCGAGCGCAGTCACCACCGTAGGACCGGAAGACGGTACACACTTTGAGCTGTGGTCATTCGTAGATGTGCACAATGAGTTCTACGCAAACATGGTAAATGAGTGGAATGCGCAGAACCCGGACAAGCAGATCCAGATTACGTTTAGCACTTATCCGTACACTGACATGCACAATAAGCTGATGATGTCCTTGCAGGCTGGCAGCGGTGCACCGGATATGTGTGATATCGAGATCGGTCAGTTCCCGAACTACGTTGGCGAGGATTGCCCGCTGTATGATATGACAGAGGCACTTGCTCCGTATGAGGATTCTCTTGTAAAGGCTCGTCTGGACGTATACTCCAGAGCAGATGGCGCAAGAATCGGTGTTCCGACACACGTAGGCGCTACCGTAATGTACTGGAATGCAGCGATCTTTGAGCAGTATGGCCTTGATTATAAGTCTGTAAAGACCTGGGATGATTATACCGCACTTGGTGAGCAGCTGAAGGAAGCTTCCAATGGTGAAGTGTACCTGACTTCTGTTGATACAGGCGGAACAGACTGGCTGTGGCTGGCTATGGCTGAGTGCGGTGAGGACTGGACCGGCGGCCTTGGCGAGGATGCAGAGGTAAATGTACAGCTTGATTCTGTACAGAAGATGCTGACCATGCAGCAGGAGTGGCTGAACGATGGTATTGCAATGATCTCTACTGACGGACATACCGATACAGACGGATGCCGTGCACAGATCGTTGATGGCAAGATCGCTTCCTTCCCGAAGGCAATGTGGTACATGAGCCGTTTCACAAACTACATGCCGGATGAAAAGGGCAAATGGGATATCACAACCTGCCCGGTATTCGAAGAGGGTCAGAAGTGTTCTGTTGGTATCGGTGGTACCGGTACAGTTGTAACAAACGGGTGTGAGAATCCGGAGCTTGCAGCTGAGTGGCTTGCATGGGCTAAGTGCTCTGAGGACGGTGAGAAGCACATCTGGAACGACCTTGGATTTGACGTTTGCAATGAGGCTCTGTGGTCTGATGAGGCATTCGCATATGACGAGTCCAACCAGTACAACACATTCTTCCGTGTAAAGCCGTATGAGGTTCTGAATGAGCTGGCAGCAAACGATGCGATCGGAACAATCTACACGACCGCTAACTCTCCGGCACTGAATGAGCAGATCAATACCTACACCCTGAACGAGATCTTCGTTGATGGCGCGGATGTTGCAGATGCTCTTCAGGAGGCACAGGATGCAATTGACAGCGAGATCGGCTGATAGGCGGTTCGCATTAAATCAGTAATATGAAATGATATGGGGAGGTCAAGGGAATTGCATTCCCGGACCGCCCCTCTTTGATGTGAAGATGTGAAAGGAGGAATACATTGTGAAAAAAGCAAAGAAGTTATTGTATTCCCAGAAGATCGCACCATATGTGTTTGTGGTTCCGTTTGTGCTGAGCCTGCTGATTTTCTGGTTGTATCCGCTGGTTTCTGGTATTTCCATGAGTTTCCAGGACGTATCGTTCGGCGGAATGAAATGGGTGGGTGCCAAGCATTTTAAAAAGCTGTTGGGTGATAAGGTGTTCCGTATTGCCGTTGGAAACAGTTTGGAATATATGGTGCTGACACTGCTTCTGATGGTGCCGATCCCGATGCTTCTGGCTGTGCTGCTTGAGAGCCGTCTGACAAAGGCAAAGGGTGTATGGAAGGTCATCATGTATATTCCGGCACTGACATCCGTAGTTATTTCTGGTCTGCTGTTCCGTCTGATGTTCTCAGAGGGAGACAACGGACAGCTGAACGTTATCATGAATGCACTCGGAAAGGCGTCTCAGCCGTGGCTGAGATCCAAGTCGACCGGCTGGTGCGCACTGCTGCTGCTGTGTGTATGGCGCTGGACCGGTGTGAATATCCTTTACTATGTAGCCGGACTGAAGGCAATCGATACGTCTTTGTATGAGTCCGGAGATATCGACGGTGCAAACGGATGGCAGAAGTTCCGTTACATCACACTTCCTCTTCTGAAGCCGACGACGGTATACGTTGTCACAATTTCTGTATTCGCAGGTCTGTCCATGTTCCTTGAGAGCTTCATGATCTGGGGTGGCAATAACTCTCCGAAAAATATCGGTCTTACGATCGTAGGATACCTGTACCGTCGTGGTATTGAGAAAAATGATATGGGTTATGCATGTGCAGTTGGCGTAGTACTGATGGTGATTGCGCTTGTAATCAACTTCGTACAGCTTATCGCAACAGGTACCTTCCATATCGGAAAGAAGAAGGAGGACTAGGGAAATGGCAAAGACTCCAAAACAGAAAACAATGGCAGAAAACCATAAAGTGGGAACCGTGCTGGCGACCGGTCTCTTCCTGATTATCTGTCTGCTGATCGCATTTCCGCTTGTCTGCGGTTTGCTCGGTTCTTTCCGGGATGGCGCAAAGGTAATCACGACCGGTATGTCTCTGGATCTGCACTCACCGGTGAGCATGCAGAATTACAGCGAGCTGTTTGCGATTTTCCATCCGAAGGGAATGCCTGCGGATGTGCTTGAGACATCCAGAAAATACTTCATGTGGTATAAGAACAGTCTCGTGCTGACACTGACAACGGTAGTGCTGACCTTGCTTGTCTGCTACTTTATCGCATATGGACTTTCCATGTATAAGTTCAAGCTGCAGGGTTTCCTGTTCTTCATGGTCATCGCGACGATGTCCGTACCGTTTGAGATTCTGATGCTTCCGCTGTACCAGGAGATCACAAAGATCGGTCTGGTAGACAACAACGCAGGTGTTTTCCTGCCGGGTCTGTGTGCAGCCGGTACGATTTTCTTCTTTAAGCAGTATATGACGAGCCTTCCGAAGGAGCTGCTGGATGCGGCCCGTGTGGATGGTTGTACCGAATATGGCATCAGTGTCAAGATCATGATGCCGATCACGAAGCCGGCATTTGCTTCTCAGGCGATCATGTGTGCGATGGGTTCCTGGAACAACATGCTCTGGCCGATGCTTGTATTCCGTGATACGAGCAAGTTTACTCTTCAGATTGGTCTGAATACGCTGCTGACCCCATATGGTAACAACTACAATGTCCTGATCGCAGGCTCCATGTTTGGTATCCTTCCGATCCTGGCGATCTATCTTATCTTCAATCGTTACCTCGTAGAAGGTATGACGAGCGGTGCGGTAAAGGGCTGACCGGCCAAAAGGACAATACATAGCATTTTCAATACCCCACGGAAGCGTGGGGTATTGTTGTATCCGGGGCTGTACTTCTGCAATTCATATTAACGTTAATCGGATTATTATACAAAAACAGTTATATAAGTGACGAAATAGAAAAGAAGAAAAAAGACAGAATGAACAAAAATAAAACAAAATACACGAATATTTTATACAGAAAGAAAGAACAAAAACACTTGTAAGATACAAGCGTTTTGTGGTATTCTCAATTCAGCTTGATTTAAAATATTTTAATTTTTTATGGAGTGAGGACATTATGGCAAAGTATGTTATCAACACAGAAAACAAAAAAAGCAAAATCAACAAGGAAATCTACGGACATTTTTCAGAGCATCTTGGACGCTGCATCTATGAGGGACTTTACGTAGGAGAGAATTCTGACATCCCGAATACGAACGGTATGCGGAACGATGTAGTAGAGGCGCTCAAGGAGATGAAGATTCCGGTACTTCGCTGGCCGGGCGGATGTTTCGCGGATGAGTATCACTGGAGAGATGGCGTAGGTCCGAAGGAGACCCGTAAGAAAATGATCAATACGCACTGGGGCGGAGTCGTAGAGGACAACAGCTTCGGTACACATGAATTTTTCGAGCTGTGCCGTCAGCTGGGCTGTAAGGCATACATCAACGGCAATGTCGGAAGCGGCACGGTGCAGGAGATGTCTGAGTGGGTAGAGTATATGACCTTTGAGGGCGTATCTCCGATGGCGGATATGAGAAAGGAAAATGGTCATGAGGACGCATGGACCGTTGATTATTTCGGAGTCGGCAATGAGAACTGGGGCTGCGGCGGAAATATGACACCGGAGTACTATGGCAATCTTTACCGCAGATACCAGACCTATGTGCGTGAGTACAATCATGATAAGAAGATCTTCAAGGTGGCATGCGGACCGAATGTAGATGATTATGAGTGGACTGAAGGCGTGATGAAGACCTGCTTCCGCCACTGCCCGCCGCAGGCACACGGATTCATGGATGGACTTTCCCTTCATTATTATACATATCCGGAGGGATGGGAAATTAAGGGCAGTGCGACCGACTTCGACGAGAAGGCATGGTACAAGACCCTTGCGAAGACGCTGTATATGGAGACACTGATCAACCGTCATGGCGCGATCATGGATCAGTATGATCCGGAGAAGCAGGTAGGCCTGATCGTCGATGAGTGGGGTACCTGGTTTACTGTAGAGCCGGGCACGAATCCGGGATTTTTGTATCAGCAGAATACGATGCGTGACGCACTCGTAGCAGGTATCAACCTCAACATCTTCAACAAGCATTCTGACCGGGTGAAGATGGCGAATATCGCACAGCTTGTCAATGTACTGCAGTCTGTCATTCTGACCGATGGCCCGCAGATGATCAAGACCCCGACCTACCATGTATTCAAGATGTTCAAGGATCACCAGGAAGCGACTCTGGTAGACAGCCATATCGAGACCGAGCAGATCGGACTGGAAGACGAGTACCAGGTACCGAACCTGAGCGAGTCTGCTTCCATCGACGCAGACGGCAGACTGCAGATCACGATCGCGAATCTGTCTGCGACTGACAGCTATCCGGTAGAGACCAGAATTGTCGGCTTTGCAGGCGAGAAGGTCAGCGCAGAGATCCTGACCGAGGAAATGCATGCGATGAATACCTTCGAGAACCCGAATGCAGTTAACGTAAAGGCATTCGACGGAGTAGAGAGAGTTCATGGCGGACTGAAGTTCACGATCCCGGCATGCTCCGTACTGCATATCACGGTAGAGTAAGAGGATGGATCGAAAGCCAATATAAGAAGCAAAAGTCTTGCTAAGTCAGATAATAATTGGCTGGAGAGAAGCATTTATAGTATATATGAGTATAGAAGAAAGAAAAGATCAGATCGGTGCGGCGCCGGATACATCGGAACCGCGCCGGTTCTGCAGAAAATGTCTGACTCGTGAGATGGAACAGACCGAGTATTTTCGTACCCTGCATGAGTATATTGCGCATCTGGATGCAGACCTGAAGGTGGATAGCGAGGTCTATGAGGAACGGCTCGCGCTTTGTAAGGAGTGCGAAAAGCTGTATCAGGGGATGTGCCGGATCTGCGGCTGCTACGTGGAGCTGCGGGCAGTGATGAAGAAGAATGGCTGTCCGCTTGTGAAGCCGATGTGGACGCGGGTGCAGGAGGAGAATGTGGCATATTGATTGCTATATCCAGTCTTTCAGACAACTGACGACAGCTATAGCATGAAATAAGAAAACAGGAGGAAAACATATGCAGAAGTACGCAAAAATGGTCATCGACAAGGACTTCCGTATTTCCGAGATCGATAAGCGCATTTACGGTTCCTTTATTGAACACCTTGGAAGGGCAGTGTACGAGGGGATTTACCAGCCGGGACATCCGTCGGCCGATGAGAACGGTTTCCGCCGTGACGTCATGGAGCTGGTAAAGGAGCTGAATGTACCGATCGTACGTTATCCGGGTGGAAACTTTGTATCCAGCTTTGTATGGGAGGACAGCGTAGGGCCGGTAGACCAGCGCCCGAGACGTCTGGAGCTGGCATGGCGAAGCCTTGAGACGAATGAGATTGGTGTCAATGAGTTTGCAAAGTGGACAAAGGCAGTTGATTCCGAGATCATGATGGCGGTCAACCTTGGTACCCGCGGTGTCGCTGACGCCTGCAATCTGCTCGAGTACTGCAATCATCCGTCCGGCACAAAGTATTCGGACTGGCGTATCAGCCATGGAGTAAAGGATCCGCTGAATATCAAGACCTGGTGTCTGGGCAATGAGATGGACGGTCCGTGGCAGCTCGGCGCAAAGACTCCGGTCGAGTACGGACGTCTGGCAGCAGAGACCGCAAAGGCGATGAAGCTGATCGACCCGACCATCGAGCTCGTATCCTGCGGAAGTTCCAATACGCAGATGCCGACTTTCCCGCAGTGGGAGGCGACCACGCTGGAGCATACCTATGACTATGTGGATTATGTTTCTTTGCATCAGTATTTCGGCAATCCGGATAATGATACGGAGAACTTCCTTGCACGTTCCATGGAGATGGATCATTTCATTAAGACAGTTATCTCCACCTGTGATTTCGTAAAGGCAAAGAAGCGCGGCAGGAAGAATATCAACCTGAGCTTTGACGAGTGGAATGTGTGGTTCCATGCAAATGAGGAAGACGGCGATACGATGAAGAATCATCCGTGGCAGCAGGCTCCGGCGCTTCTCGAGGATCATTACACCTTTGAGGATGCGCTCGTTGTAGGACTGCTTTTGATCACGATGATTAAGCATTCTGACCGTGTGAAGATGGCGTGCCTGGCACAGCTTGTAAATGTTATCGCACCGATCATGACCGAGACGAACGGACCGGCATGGAAGCAGACGATTTACTATCCGTATCTGCATGCATCCAAATACGGACGCGGCGTGGCCCTGCAGCCGGTACTTTCCTCCTCGAAGCATGACACGAAGGAGTATACGGATGTCACAGACGTAGACTCCGTAGCTGTATGGAATGAGGAGAAGGATGAGGTGACGATCTTTGCAGTGAACCGTGACCTCAGTGATGACATTACACTGACCTGCGACATCGGAAATTTTGAGGGCTATCAGCTCATCGAGCATATTGTGCTGGAGTGCGATGACCTCAAGGCGGTCAACTCCGCAGCAGCAGAGAAGGTAGCGCCGAAGCTTTCTGATGAGACAAAGGTAGATGGCAGAACCGTGACCAGCAATCTGCACAAGGCTTCCTGGAATGTGATCCGTCTGGGACGCAGATAATTGAGATTATATCAGATGATGATGTTGTTGGGGTCAAAAGGCGAGTGGTAAAGATTTGGCAGATTTGCAGCAGCTGTCATGAATAATGAAAAAGAAAAACAGCGGTATCGGTTCAGGCAAAAATTTATGCCGAATCGAGGCTGCTGTTTTTTTTGTGTAAATCATGTAAAGCGGACATTCGCAATCCATCCCTGCA
>OLPO01001362.1_pt1 | contig 16879 bp, 22 predicted proteins | sample 1672831 | NCBI WGS metagenome assembly OLPO01 (sample SAMEA3136728, study PRJEB25190) | human gut metagenome
CGGCCATGCTCACCACGATGATCCCGTGCGGCGCCAAGACCCCGATCATCGCCCTGGTCATGGGCGTGCTCATCGGCGGCTCCAGTGCCTGGTGGGTCGCCCCGATGTTCTACTTCATGGGTATCGCCGCGATCATCGTCTCGGCCATCATGCTCAAGAAGACCAAGCCCTTCGCTGGTGAGCCCGCTCCGTTCGTGATGGAGCTGCCCAACTACCACTTCCCGACTATCAAGTCCTGGTGGCTGCACGTGTGGGAGCGCGTCTCGTCCTACATCAAGAAGGCGGGCACGATCATCTTCGCGGCCGCCGTGGGCATCTGGTTCCTCTCGAACTTCGGCTTTGCCACCTGGGACGGCGGCAACGGCGCCTTCGGCTTCCTGCAGGGCATGGCCGGCGCCGGCGACGACTTCATGGACTACTCGCTGCTGGCTGCGGTCGGCGGGTTCCTGGGCGTGATCTTCGCCCCGCTGGGTGCCGACACCTGGCAGGCCACCGCGGCCTCGATCAGCGCCCTCATCGCCAAGGAGAACCTGGTCGGAACCTTTGGCGCCCTGTACGGCCTGGGCGACGTTACCGAGAACTCCGTCAGCATGTGGCAGGGCTTCGCCGCCATGTTCACCGACGCGTCCGGCATCATGCACGCTGGTGCCATGTGCGCCTTCGTCGCCTTCAACATGCTCGATGCTCCGTGCTTCGCGGCCATGGGCACCATCCGTCGTCAGATGGACGACCCCAGGTGGTTCTGGTTCGCCATCGGCTACCAGTGCGTGTTCGGCTGGGTCGTGGGCCTGATCATCAACCAGCTGTGGGAGCTCGTCGTCCTGGGCAACTTCGGCGTCTGGACCATCGTGGCCCTCGCCTGCCTGGTGGCAATCCTGTTCCAGGTCTTCCGTCCGACCCCCAAGTGGGACAAGGCCGACGACAAGATCCTGTCCGACCTGACTGACCAGGCTGCCTAGTGCGCCTCGCCTGTCTGGCTGGCCCGCTTGTAAGGTGGCCCCGCTTATAAGGTAGCCCTGCTTGCCCGTGCGCCCGTGCCCCAAGTTAAATCGAGGGCACGGGCGCCCCCTTCTGCCGGGTGGTTTCGCGGGCCGGCGATGCCATGCGGCGATACGCAATTCGCCTGAAGGGGGAGACATATGGAACGAATCGACGTCACCTGCGAGGCCACCGATGCCCGCGATACCCACGGCGCCGTCCGCATGACGCTGCATGCGCAGGCCCATGCCCGCGGGATGTACGAGGCATCGGGCTACGTCGCCACGTCCGACGTCGACTACGAGGACGAGGGCTCACCCCACTACTGGATGTCTCGTGAGCTGTAGGTTGCGGATTGATTAACATGGTTGCCTGAGGGTATCAGCCCGATCAGGCGGGTGCATCGAGGCACCCAGGATCAATTTGGAGTCGCTCATGTCAAAGATCTTGGTCGCGTACTTTAGCCGTGCGGGACAGAACTACGTCAACCACGAGATCGTCGAGCTCGAGCGTGGCAACACCGCCGTCGCGGCCGAGAAGATTGCGCAGAAGTGCGGTGGCGACCTGTTCGAGATCGTTCCCGCCAAGCCCTATCCCGACGACTATCACGAGACCGTCGAGGTCAGCAAGCAGGAGCTTGCCGACAACGCCCGTCCCCAGATCGTGGGCGCGTCTGACGACCCCGCCGCCGGCTACGACATCGTGTTCGTCGGCTACCCCAACTGGTGCGGCACCGCCCCCATGCCTGTGTTCACCTTCCTGGACGCTTGCAACCTCGACGGCAAGCGCGTCATCCCGTTCTGCACCAACGAGGGCAGCGCCCTCGGCACCAGCGTGGACGACATCCGCCGCGCCTGCCCCGCAGCCAAGGTCGGCGGCGGCATCGCGCTGATCGGCTCCGAGGTCGCCAACTGCGACATCACAATCGCCACCTGGCTGGAGAACGTGCTCAAGTAGCGCGCCCTTCTCGCCCCGCAAACGAGCCCAAGCCCAGGCGTGCCCGTCGTGGCACGCCTGTTTTCTAAACGCCCACAACCGTCAAGCGCCAACGACCGGAGGAACCATGAGGCTCAAGAGCTATCCCGATTGCATCATGTATCTCAACAACGAGGGCACCTGCCTGGCCCAAATCGAGTTTCCCGAGGTCGAGAAGGGCAGGGTCGTCGACATCAGCCGCACCTACGTGGACGACAGCCTGCGCGGCAAGGGCGTTGCGGGCATCCTTATGGAAGCCTGCGTCGAGACCCTCGAGCGCGAGGGTCTTCTCGCCCGCACGTCCTGCTCCTACGCGCAGCACTGGTTCGAGAAGCACCCCGAGAAGGCCCACCTGCTGGACAAGTAGGTTCACGGCGTTGGCTATGATAGTGGCCGTTAACCCACGACGTCCCGCGATGTCGGGACAGCGAAGGAAGCAACCATGACGATCATGTATGACGGCGAGCCGATGCTCGGCCGCAACGATCAGTGCTGGTGCGGCAGCGGCCGCAAGTACAAGAAGTGCCACGAGGCCATCGACGCCCGCCTGCAGCAGATGTACGACAGCGGCCACGAGGTCCTGTACCGCAGCCTGCTCAAGACCCCGCAGGACATCGAGGGCATCAAGCGCTCCGCCGCGATCAACGTCGGCGTGCTGGACTACGTGGCCGAGCACATTGCCCCCGGCGTGACCACCGCGCAGGTGGACAAGTGGATCTACGACTACACCGTCGAGCATGGCGGCGTCCCGGCCGACCTCAACTACGAGGGCTTCCCCAACAGCGTGTGCACGTCGATCAACGACGTCGTGTGTCACGGCATCCCCTCCGACGACGACGTCCTTAGGGAGGGCGACATCGTCAACGTGGACTGCTCCACGATCTTGGACGGGTACTTCTCGGACTCGAGCCGCATGTTCTGCATCGGCGAGGTCTCGCCCGAGCGTCGTCGCCTGGTCGACGTGACGCGCGAGAGCGTGCAGCGCGGCCTGGAGCAGGTCAAGCCCTGGGCCACCATGGGTGACATGGCCCACGCCGTGCAGTCCTGCGTCGAGGAGGCCGGCTTCAACGTGGTTCGCGAGTTCGGCGGCCACGGCATCGGCCTCAAGTTCCACGAGGACCCGTTCGTGGGCTTCGTCGGCGAACCGGGGGAGGGCGTCGTCTTGGCCCCGGGCATGTGCTTCACGATCGAGCCCATGGTCAACGCCGGTGGTGCCGCCATCGACATGAACGACCCCAACGGTTGGACCGTCCGCACGGCCGACGGCTCGGATTCCGCCCAGTGGGAGGTCCAGCTGGTGGTCACCGAGACCGGCTACGAGCTTCTGAGCTGGTAGCGTGTCCCTCTACGAGGATATCCAGGCCTTCGTGCCCGGCTGCGAGCAGGAGGTTGCCGACCGCGACCTCCTGCTCGATCGTTTGGACTGCGACCCGCACGTGGCGGACCGCGAGTCGATCGCGCACCTGACGACGTCTGCCTGGGCGGTGTCTCCCGACGGGCGCCAGACGCTGCTCGTCTACCACAACATCTACGACAGCTGGAGCTGGGTGGGCGGTCATGCCGACGGCGAGCAGGACCTCGCGTCGGTGGCCCTGCGCGAGCTTGAGGAGGAGACGGGCGTCACGGGTGCCCGCGTCGTGGCCGGCGTCTCCGCCGACCGGGACGCTGCCTCGCCGGTCTTCTCGGTAGAGGCACTGCCCGTGGCAGGGCACGTGCGTCGCGGCAGCTACGTTGGATCGCACGTGCACCTCAACGTGACCTACCTGGTGGTTGCCGACCCCAGCCGCCCCCTTCGCGAGAAGCCCGACGAGAACTCGGGCGTGCGCTGGGTGCCGATCGAGAAGGTCTGTGAGCTTTCGAGCGAGCCGTGGATGTGCGAGCACGTCTACGCCAAGCTGATTGAGCGCACCCGCGTCGCGGCTGCGGCGGGCTTCGCCCTCACGTCCCCAGAAGAAGCGTGATGTCGAGCGCGGTCACAGCGATGCCGATGGACAGCAGCAGAGCCGTGAGGGGCCGCGAGTTCGCGTACCTGCCCATCACCCTTCGCGAACTCGTGAGCCAGATCAGCAGGAACACCGTGATTGGCAGCTGCAGCGAAAGCAGCGCCTGGCTCCAGACCAGGCCCGCGAACGCGTCACGCACGGCAAAACAGGTCGCGACGGCTCCAACGAAGCACAGGGCAACGCCGACCGACGAATGCCGGTCGTGGATGTCGTACTCCTCGTCGAACATGCCCGCGGTGACGGTCCCCGCGGCCATCCCGGCGGTAACGCTGCTCGAAAGTCCCGCAAACAGAAGAGCCACGGCAAAGATCGTCGAACTTGCGGGCCCGAGGATGGGCGACAGCGTGGCGGCCGCCGCGGCAAGGTCGTCCACGACGATCCCTCGCGAGAAGAACGTCGTGGCCGCAAGGATGACCATGGCGGAGTTTATGGCCCAGCCCACCCCCATCGAGAGGAGCGTGTCGAACAGCTCGTAGCGAAGCCGCTGCTCGATGACCTTCTCGCCCTGTCCCTCAAAGTGCATGGACTGGATGACCTCCGAATGCAGGAAGAGGTTGTGCGGCATGACCACCGCACCGAGGATGCTCGTTACGACGGGTACCGAGCCGGTGGGAACGCTCGGCGTGACCCATGCCGTCGTCGCCTGCTGCCAGTCGACCGTGACCATCGCGAGCTCGGCCAGAAACGACAGCCCGACGACGCTCACGAACGCGATGATCCAGCGTTCGGCCTTCTTGTACGAGCTGGTCAGCAGCATTGCCATCGATGTCGCCGCCACGATAAGGCATCCCGCGCGCAACGGTAGGCCGAACAGCATCTGTAGCGCGACCGCCCCTCCCAGCACCTCGGCCATCGCCGTGGCGACGCACGCCAGATATGCGGTGCCGAGAAGGGCTCGGCTGATGGGGCGGGGTAGGTGGCGTGTCGTCGCCTCGGCAAGGCACATGCCGGTGGCGATCCCCAGGTGTGCCGCGTTGTGCTGCAGGACGATGAGCATGAGGGTGGAGAGGGTGACGACCCAGAGGAGCGAGTAGCCGAACTCGGAGCCTGCCGCCATGTTGGAAGCCCAGTTGCCGGGATCGATGAAGCCGACAGTCACCAGTAGGCCCGGGCCGATGTGACGCAGGATCTCCAGGCCTCCGTGGCCGCCTGTCTGGCGTGCGCCGAAGTGCTTTCTCAGGTACTCGAGCACGGCGCTACCGCTTTGCCTTGCCCTGGTTGGCGACGGCGTCGATTTTCGCGGCGATGGTGTCGGGGTCACCGATGTAGCCCTTCTCAATTACGTTGAAGCCTGCGTCGAAGGTGTAGACCAGGGGCACTCCCGTGGGGATGTTGACCTTGAGGATCTGCTCTGGCGTGAGGCCCTCGAACTTCATGATGAGCGCGCGCAGGGAGTTTCCGTGGGCGGCGATAAGGACGCGCTTGCCCGCGAGCATCTGCGGACGGATCTCGTCTTCGAAGTACGGCCATGCACGAGCGATCGTGTCCTTTAAGCACTCGACGTAGGGGAGCTGGTCAGGTGCGATGTCGCGATACTGCTCCTGGGTGTGAGGGTCGCGCTCGTCGCCCGGCTCGAGCGCCGGCGGGCAGACGTCGAAGGAGCGACGCCAGATGAGGACCTGCTCGTCGCCGTGCTCGGCGGCGGCGTCGGCTTTGTTGAGCCCCTGCAGCGCCCCGTAGTGGCGCTCGTTGAGCTTCCAAGACTTGATGACGGGGAGCCACTCGCGGTCCATCTGGGCGAGCACGATATCCAGGGTGTGGATGGCGCGCTTGAGGCGCGAGGTGTAGCAGACGTCGAAGTCGAGTCCCGCCTGCTTCAAGGCGTGCCCGCCAGAGGCAGCCTCCTGCCTGCCGGTCTCGGAGAGTTCGACGTCGGTCCAGCCCGTGAACAAGTTGAGCTTGTTCCACTCCGACTCTCCGTGGCGAATCAGTACGAGCCTCATCGTGCCTTGTGTCATGTGGTGCCTCCTTCGGGGGGGGTACGCTTGTGCGTCCCAGTCTGTTGACTCCACTACACTACCCATTTTCGTCTTGAAGTTAACCAAGGCTAACAATAATTTCGCAATAGCCCTGGCTTGTCGTCGTGTAACCGTCAACTAGTTCGATTCGAGGGAGTTTGGGGGATGGCGTAGCGCCCAATTAGTGTCCGTGCCAACAGATAAAGTGCGTGCGTAAGCTGACGAACTGTTGTCGCTGGTCGCAATGTGGGTCCAGTGGCGACCGCTAGGGAAGGGGGTCCGATGCTGATAAACGATTGTTGGTGCGTCGCAGGTATGACGTGGGTCATCTTGTCGGGAAGTATTCCTATAGGACGATGGAACAGCGTGGTAATCGACGGCAAGAGCTTCGACGCGATACTTCCCATGTACGCAGGAGACATTTCAAGGCTGAAGAACAATTCGATCGGTATTAAGGGAGAACACGATTTCACTAACAAGGAAATCGAGTTTGTCTAGCGCCGCCATGGCATGCCCGTGAGAATTGATTTTGGAGGGAATGGGTTGGTTAAGACAATCAGAACCATTCGCGGCAAAAACCTGACCCAAATCATGCTCGATGACTTTGCCCCTTATCTCCCGTACCTGAAGGACTACGAAAACTTTAGGGACTTAGTTCGCCGGACGGAGAAGGAATACGGTTGTCCGGTCACGCGAATCGAGTGGCTTTCGTTCGGAGACGGCCGCCCAGGCATTATGGAAAAAAGGTACTTCCATGAGGCTGACCCAGAAGATGTGTCGGATTGTCTCGATTGGGAGCTCAACGCAGTCATCGTCGATGTTGATAGTCTCTGATTGTTCGGGTCATGGCAGAGGTCTTTGGTTTGGCGACAGAAGCCCCGGCCCAGTCTCTGCCATCAACGAATCTGATAGGGGAGAACATGGAATTCATCAAGGACGTGCTTACGTGGGTCATCGCATTCTTTGTGGCTGACCTCGTAATACTGGCCGTCAAGCGTCTGAGGGAAAAGTTAATGACCAAGAAGAAGGATGCTGATTATTTCAACAGCGAAGAGTTCAGGCGTCGTTGTGATGCTCGTGCGCGGGAGAGCTTCGAGATCATCTCGGGGCCTGAGGCGCAAAAGATTCACGAGAACTACCTGAAGAACCAGAAGGCTAGCGAGAAGGGCAAGTAGGCCGCAGTTCGGTTGTTGCCGGATATGCCATTCGGTGGTTGCGACGGCATCGGTAGGGCTATGGAAAAGGCCACCAAGCCCGACACCGAGAAGCGCGCGAAGCATCTTAGGTAGGTAGGGCAGGACGGCCAACGTTCGCGGGGAGGGCGGGGCACGGCCCGCCCGACCCGTATCGGGATGGTACCAAGGGGGAAGCATAGAGACAATCGAGAAGATGGCCGCGTGGATCGTCGGCTTCGTCATCGCCGACGCGATCGCGATTCTGGCGATCGCGATTCTGCTCTGGAACAGGAAGGCAGGCAAGTAATGGCACTCACCGAGGCGCAGAAGAGGGCGCAGCGCAAGTACGTGCGCGAGAGCGTCAAGCAGATGACCGTCAGGTTCTACCCGTCCGAGTACGACGCCTGGGAATGGCTCAACGCCCAGGGGAACAAGGCCGGCTACATCAAGGGGCTGATTCGCCGCGACATGGAGGAGCGCGGGCGGCTCGGCTGACCTGCATCGAAACCGCGTTGTATCGCATTTCACGATACGCGCGACTCGGCACTCTGAATTGACTGAGCCGCAGGTAGATGACCAAAAGTCAGTATTTTGGGGGCAAGGGACGCTGGTTTGAATCCAGTTCTCCCGACCATCTAATTTGAAGTCAGGCAGAAGTTGTCTGCCTGACTATTTTTGTTTGCTAACGCTACCAATTCAGCCAATTTTTGACCTCATGCGAAGCAACCGTGTATGCGTGAAGCGCGTCTGGGTACCAAAGCCAATGGTCTAAAATTAAGGCTTGGGAATTTATGGGGCGTCCTTCCATGGACGCCCTTGCAGAGAAGGGCGTCACGTGGCGGGTAGGACCAAAAAGGTCGTTCAGAAGGGCCGCAAGGCCAAGGAGTACATCAAGAACGACCTCAAGACTCAGGTCGACTACGACGTGCTAAAAGCTCAGCGCGAGGGCGAGGCCTCCGACCCCGTTGGCACGCCAAACAACCCCTGCACCAGGATATTCACGGTTGCAAACGTCATCACGTTTTGCAGGCTTCTTCTGACGCTTGCGTTTCTCTACCTGTTCGTGACGCACGGCAACAGGGCCGTTGCGCTCACTTGCTACGTTGTCGCCGCGGTCACCGACTTTTTGGACGGACAAGTTGCCCGCCGGACGCAAACCGTCAGCTGGGTTGGCAAGATCATGGATCCGATCATGGACCGTGTCCTGCTGTTCACTGGCGTGCTCGGCCTCGTAATCACAGGTGAGCTGCCCCTCTGGGTTGCCGTCTTCGTCATCGGCCGAGACGCCTATCTTGCCGTTGGCACCCAGGTTTTGCAGCGCTATCGTCGTCGGCCAGTCGACGTCATTTTCATAGGTAAGGTTGCCACCGCACTCTTGATGAGCGGCTTCTGTGACCTGCTACTGGGCCTCCCGGTCGTTCCCGGACTTGGGCTCGTCAGCGTCAGTTGGCTTCCCGGCCTCAACGTCAACGCCGCCACGTTTGGAATCTTCCTCGTATACGCAGGCGTCATCTGCTCGACGATCACCGCATATAAGTACACCCGCGAGGGCCTTGCAATCCGCAAGAACGCAGTCGAGAACAAGTCGGAGTAGCCATGCGTCCCATCCTCACGCGGTCCCGCGCAATCACGCGACTGACCCTTGTAATTACCTGCCTCATGGTCCTTCTCGGTAGCCTGGCCTTGCCTGCGGTGGCGCTAGCCGACGACCAGCCCAAGATCACGCAGGCCAAGAGTGCAATCATCGTAGACGGCAAAGGTAATGTCCTTTGGGAAAAGAACTCCGAGGACGAGATGAGCCTGGCCTCGGTCACGAAGGTCATGACCGCGATGGTGGCGCTGGACTCCGGCATGGACCTTGACTCAAAGGTGACCTGCTCGGATGTCGACCTGGGACCCGATTCGCAGACCGCGGGCTACAAGAAGGGCGACACCACCACGTTGCGCAGCCTGCTCGAGGTAATGCTCGTGTATTCAGGCAATGATGCCGCAACCATGGTCGCGCGTGCCGTCACCGGGGACGAGACCAAGTTCGTCGAGATGATGAACGCCAAGGCGACCGAGCTCGGAATGACGCACACGCACTTCTCGAACTGCCACGGCCTCGAGGAAGAGGGCAAGCATTATTCCTGTGCGTCTGACATGGTCAAGATGGGCCGCTACGCGCTCGAGAACTATCCATTCATCGCGCAGACCGTCGTATTGCCCGAGGTTACGACCCAAGTGGGAAAGACGAAGATCACGTTCGAGTCGACAGACGAGCTTGTAGGCAGCTACGAGGGCATGCTTGGCATCAAGACGGGTTCGGTCGAGTCGGGAACGACCTTCCTGGGAGCCTGCGAGCGTGACGGAGTCCGACTCTACACCGCCGTCTTGGGTTGCAAGGATAACGACGGCAGGTTCACAGACACGCGCGCACTTCTCGACTGGGCCTTCGACAGCTACAGGACAGCGACCTTCGGTACGAGCGGCCTGGTATTTCGCATGGCACCCTACGCATTCGACGCGCGTCTCAAGGTTCCCGTCTACTATGGGGAGGCAACCACTGGACTCGTCAAGAAGGACGGTGACGCGATCTCCTACTCCAACAAGATGATCAAGCCGTCCTGCCTCGTGGAGTCGGGCATGCCGTACGGAACTCTCACATGGTCGCAAGGCGATCGCACAATCGGCTCGAGCGCCTGTTCCACCGGCCGCCCCATGGCAAACGTGCCCGATTTCGGCCCGTTCATCACGAGGCTATTCGTTAACGAAGCACAGCTCTTGGAGGCATGCGCATGACAGAGAACTCCAGATTCGAGACCCCGCTGCTCAACGAGCACATGCTCCTGGGCGCCGTAGTCGAGAATGGCGAAAAGGGCTTTGCGAGCAAGGCGGTCGTATATGGTGATGGCACCGCGGAACGTGATGCCCTTCGTGATGGCTGTGGGGTTGCAGACCTCTCATACCTGAGAATGATGCTCATCGGAGGCGATGCCGCCGAGTCGTTCTTCTCGGCAACGGTCGCCTGCGAGCCGCCCGCGGTCGGGGAGTGCCGTTTTGGCGCGATCCTGGCGGGCGACGCGGCCGTGATCGCGACTCCGCTTGTCGTGAGGACCGGCGACCACGAGTTCCTGCTTCTAGAGGGTCAGGACCGTTGGTCCGCCATGGATGCCTGGCTTCGCTGGGTCGTGGACCTCGAGCAGGATGGCGTAAGGCCCTATGCCGGGGCCAGCGCCTCCGAGGTCACCGGCTCGCTCGTTCCGCTGCTCCTGCATGGCCCTACGGCAGGCGAGGTGCTGGGCGACTACCTGAAGGGCGGCGAGAGGCTCCCACGAAGCGGCATCTGCTCACAGGTACTTCTCGACGGACGGATACCCGCAATCGTCGTTTGCCCCGGAGTCTCGAAGGATCCGTCCTACCTGGCGTTCGTTCCAAGCAAGAGTGTCGTTGTCATATGGCGAAGCCTCATGAGCTTTGGCTCTGTAGCACCCGTTGGGTCCTCCAGCGTCGAGGGCTTGGCTGGTCGCACCCTTGGCTGGGCACGCCTGATGCGCGGATCAGACCGCGTGACCCTGCCGACGGAAGCCCTCTACAGGTGGGGCTTGGCTCGAAGGTCGGGTGGCTTTATCGGCGCAAGGTCTCTCGAGGTTTAGATAGCGACTGAGAAGCGACCCCCCCCGAACGAACGTCTGCCAGACCAATTCTATTGGAGGTTATTCCATGTCTGCCGAATTCGATTTCAAGACGAGGCCCGACAGGAGCGGTCAGGGTTCCTCCAAATGGGACGAAATGATTTCCGAGGCGGGCGGGGAGCTGCCGGATGGGGTTGTCCCACTCTCTGTCGCCGACATGGAGCTCGAGATTGCACCACAGATCAAGCGAGCCCTCCACGAGTTTGTCGATGGCGTAGTACCCGGCTACACCGAACCGACCGACGCCTATTACGAAGCCTGCATTGGCTGGCAGCGTCGTCGCCACGACTGGACGCCCAAGCGCGAGTGGCTGACTCTGTCGCCTGGCGTCGTTCCCGCCATCAACGCCTCCATTCGAGCCCTCACGGCGCCTGGAAACGGCGTAATCATCCAACCGCCCGTTTATTACCCGTTTGAGATGGCCATCCGAAAGAACGGGCGAAAGGTTGTCGAGAACCCGCTCAAGCTCGATGGCACGCGCTACGAGATCGACTTTGACGATCTCGAGCGTAAGGCTGCTGACCCCAACACCACGGCGATTGTCGTTTGCAGCCCTCACAATCCCGTCGGGCGCGTCTGGACTCCGGAGGAGCTCGGACGCCTGGCACGAATCTGCCTGGACAACGGACTGTTCGTAATTTGCGACGAGATTCACAACGACCTCATCATGCCCGGCATCAAGCACACGACGCTCCTCAACGTGGTCGAGGAGACCCACTGGAATCGCTGTCTCGTCTGCACCGCCCCCTCGAAGACCTTTAACCTTGCGGGCCTGCAGTCGTCCAACATCTACATTCCAGACGAGACGTCGCGCGAGGCATTTGAAAACGAGTTCCGAGGCGTATTGGGCTTCTTGGAGCTCAATGCATTTGGTTATGCAGCTACTACTGCGGCATACAACGAGTGCGGAGACTGGCTCGACGAACTCGTCGGGCTTGTGCAAACGAACTACGAGGTTCTTCTCGACATGCTTTCGAACCGCCTTCCGGAGATTCGCGTCTTTCCGCTGGAGGGCACATATCTCGCCTGGGCGGATTTCAACGCATGGGGCCTGTCGCCCGAAGAGCTCATGCGGTTCATGCGCGAAAGCGCCTACCTGTACCTGGACGAGGGTCACCTCTTTGGACCTCAGGGCGACGGTTTCGAGCGCTTTAACCTGGCAGCCCCAACCTCTGTCATTCGCGAGTCGCTGACACGTCTTTGCGATGCCGCCGACAAGTGCGGCGTGCGCTCCGCCAGCCTGAACGGGTAGGTAAAAGATAGGGGCGAGAAGGGATCGGGCATGACGTACGGAATCAACACCGCCAACGCGCCAAAGCCGCAGGGCTGCTGTCCGCAAGGGGCGGCAGCTGGACGCTACGTGTTCGTTTCGGGGCAAGTCGGCGACAATCCACAGACGCAACTGCTTGTTTCCGATGACGTGGCGGGGCAGACCCGTCAGGCCATCGCCAACATCAGGGCAGTGCTGACCGAAGCCAGGCTCGAGCAGTCTGATGTCGTCAAAGTCACATGCTATTTGACGAGCCTCGACAACCTTGCCGAGTTGGACAAGGTCTTCTCGGAAGAGTTTTGCCCGCCGAGACCCGCACGCACGTGCGTCGAGGTCTCTCGTCTGCGCAAGGACGCGCTCGTCGAGCTGGAGTGCGTCGCGTGCCGATAGATCACTCTTCGCGCTAGAATGGGTGAATACGACGAACGAATACTTGCTAGGAGCAAAGATGGACGAGCAGAGCAACAACCAGTCGACTCAGATGGGCGCAACCGAGATGTTCCGCATCCCGTCCGCCGACGCCACCATGCCCGACCTGCTTGGCTCCCAGGCAACCGCCAAGCCCGCGCTAAGCATCGTTAAGGGTCCCCAGACTGGGATGACCTTCGAGCTCGATGATCCCGTCATCACTATCGGACGCGATCCCTCGAACAGCGTCTTTCTCAACGACATGACGGTTTCGCGTCACCACGCACGTCTCGATGTCACCAACAACGGCTCTGGCCTCGCCACGATTGAGGACCTTGGTTCGCTCAACGGTACCTGGGTTGACGGTGCCATCGTCAATAAGGCTGTTCTTCAGGATGGTTCCACCATCCAGATCGGGACTTTTAGGATGGTTTTCCATGCCAACCGCTCTGGCCGCATCGCCACAGGGGCGTAGCGCATGGCCGACGCCGGCTATCTCACCATAGGCAAGGTCGTCAAGCGCCTTCAGGCTCAGTATCCCGACTTGTCCGTATCGAAGGTCCGCTACCTTGAGGACGAGGGTCTGCTAACTCCAAGCAGGACCCCCGGCGGCTATCGCCTGTACTCGGCACGAGACATCAAGCGACTCGAAAGTATTCTCTACCTGCAAAAGAATCGCTTCATGCCGCTTTCCGTAATCAAAGAAGAGTTGGACAAGGCGGACGATCCTTCGGATGCCACCCATACCGTAGTCCAAAGCGGTGGCTCAATACTCGAATCCTTCTCTACGGATGACGAGCAGACGGCCTCCAAGTTCCATCCAATCGACCGCATGCCGGAGATTCTGGGTGTCTCAACCAGCTTTGTTCGGCAGCTCAGCGAGGTAGGCGTGGTTACACTCCGGCGCTCGCCACATGGGCGCGATCTCGTTGACGGGCGTGACTTCCCGCTCATTCGCATCGCTGACCAGCTCAGGCGCTTCGACATCGGGCCTCGCAACCTCCGCCAATACGTTACGGCCGCCAATCGAGAATCCACCATGTACGAGCAAGCCCTCATCGTCTTTGGGCGCGCCGGCTCAGACGCTGACGAGAAAGACCGTAGGGCAGCACGTGAGGCCGCCCTCGACCAAATGCTCGCACTTACCGATGCCTTGCACGATTCCCTGGTCAAACGCAATGTTTTGGGCTCCGACAACCAATCAGGACACTCACAGCATTCATAGCGAAAGGAAGCAATATGTCTGACTTCGAGTTCTCCAACCTCATCGTCGACATTCCCGATTATCCCGAGCCTGGCGTCATCTTCAAGGATGTCACGCCACTGCTGAGCGATCCCCAGGGTTTTGCCGCCGCGGTCGACGCAATCTGCGATCACTTCATGGGTCGTGGCATCACCAAGGTCGTTGGTGCCGAAGCCCGCGGCTTCCTCATTGGCGCACCAATCGCCTACAGGCTTTGCGCCGGCTTCGTTCCCGCCCGTAAGCCTGGCAAGCTTCCTCGCGACGTCTATTCCGAGTCTTACTCCCTGGAGTACGGAACTGACGAACTTCAAATTCACAAGGATGCTCTTCAGCCGGGGGATAAGGTTCTGATAATCGACGACCTCATTGCTACCGGTGGCACTTCCGTTGCAAGCGCGCGTCTCGTCGAGAAGGCCGGTGCACAAATCGAGGGCTTTGCGTACCTGCTCGAACTTGCGTTTCTCAACCCGCGTGATGCCATCGCCAAGGTTTCCGACAAGGAAGTCTTCTCGCTGGTGAAGGTCGACTAGGGGGCACGCTCTCGCATGTCGAGCAATCAACGCGGCCACCTATTCGGCGGATTTCTCACTGACGATGACGTAGCGACAGTGCAAAGACACCTCTCCAAGAAGCATCGTCTTGCGATGGTTTTCGACGGTGCCCTCATTGGACTTGTGGGTGGCTGTGTAGTCACACTCTACAGACTTGCCCTCAGCAACGCCGAAGCACTTCTCCACAGAGCCATTGGAGATGCCGGGCAATCCCCAATTGGAATTGCGGGATGGTTTTGCGTGCTTGCCTTGATACTCGTGACTGTATGCGCCCTCATGATGTGGGAACCTTATACGGTAAGCTCCGGCATCCCCCAAACCGAGGCGGAGGTCGCGGGCCAGTTGGATATGCCTTGGCATCGCGTGATGTTCGCAAAATTTGCCGAGGGCACTCTCTGCACATTTGCCGGACTATCTCTCGGACGAGAAGGACCATCGATACAGCTCGGCGGAATGGCGGGCAAGGCCGTCGCAAAACTTCTGCATAAGGATAGGGGAGACGAGCGGGTGCTCGTTACTTGCGGCGCCGCCTCAGGCATGGCCGCTGCTTTCCACGCGCCGCTTACCGGTGTGATGTTTGCCCTGGAAGAAATTCATAAGATCTTTTCGGCGCCTGTCATTGTCGGCGTGATGATGGCCTCCATCGTTTCGGATTGCTTTGTCTCACAAGTCCTGGGCGTGAGACCAACGATCTCATTTGTGTTCCTAAAGAACCTTCCGCACGTACAATACCTGTTTGTCGTCCTAATGGGAGTTGCCCTTGGCGTACTTGGAGCACTTCATAACCAGGGGATGTTCAAAGCGCAGGAGGCTTTTAGCCACATAAGAAGGGGAGGACCATTCGTCAGGCTCCTCATTCCTTTTGCACTTGCGGGATTGATCGCATTTACATTTCCCCAACTACTATGCGGTGGCGACGGAATCATTGAAGTCGTCAGAAATTCAAGCGCAAAGAGCCTTGCATTTCTCGTCATCCTTCTCATTGCAAAGTACGCCTTCACCACCATATGCTTTGGTTCGGGAGCTCCAGGCGGAACTCTGTTGCCCCTGGTAGTCATGGGAGCGCTTTCAGGCTGCATCTTCGGTAATGTCTTCACGATTTGCTTCGGTATCAACCAGGCGTTTCTCACCAACTTCATTGTTCTGGGTATTGCCGGTCTCTTTGCAAGCGTTGTAAGGGCACCCATCACAGGCATTGTGCTTGTATTCGAACTAACTGGCAGCCTCGACTCGCTACTCTCCGCGTCAATCGTAACGATGGCAGCATATGTGACAGCCGACCTCATTGGCATTGAGCCCTTTTATGAGCGACTCCTGGCAAAGCTTCTGTGCAATACAGGTGAGGATGCAAAGGCGTCATTTAGGATGCCCGAGAAAATTCTTCACGAACATGTCGTCGAGGCTGGTTCCACAGCGGATGGATCAACGATTCGCGACATCCCATGGCCAGATAAATGCCTGGTTGTTACCGTCGTTCGTAGTGGCGCAGAATATGTACCCACGGGAGAAATGAAGCTCCAAGCCCTTGATCGTCTCATCATTATCATGAATGAATCAAATGAGTCAGACTCCGAGAAGGGCATCAGGCGTGTCTGCAGAGGAACAGTTATCTAATAGAAGAGCCGTGCTCCCAACTTGGAAGACGGCTCTATTACGTAATGTAGCTACTTTACATAAGATATATTATCGCGCATTTAGATATCTCAAGGCTGATTGAGCAGCAACTGCTCCATCACCAACGGCAGTAACGACCTGGCGTAGAGAGGTTGTCCTGACATCACCAGCAGCAAATATCCCAGGGAAGGATGTGCTGAGCTCGGAATTTGTTTCGATATAACCATTCGAATCAAGCTTACAAAGGCTCATTGCAAGCTGGCTGTTTGGAACTCTACCGACACAGACAAAAAGCCCGAACGTGGTGTCGTGCCTGATAGTACGCCTCGATCCATCGGAAATGCTCTCAAGCGTAAGTTCACGAAGGCCCTGATCGCCTGATACCGCAACAATCCGAGATTCAAATAGAACTCTGACGTTTTGACATTCGGAAAGAAGCCCTACAAGCAGTTTGTCGGCGCGAAGTTTTTGCCCACGAACAACAACCGTTACATGCGCAGCAAGCCTCGAAAGAAATATGGCATCCTCAACAGCAGTGTTTCCACCGCCAATGATATATACGGGTTTATTACGGAAGAACATTCCGTCGCAGGTGGCACAATACGATATGCCTTTCCCAACAAATTTTGACTCCCCGTCAAAATTTGCATGTTTAGGGCGCGATCCAGTTGCAAACAATATGCTAGAAGCCATGTAGTTTGACTCTGCAACATTTACAACAAACAAATCACGAGGGCCTTGCTCGATACTACTAACTTCAAGCATTTTAACTTGTGCACCAAAAGTAACTGCTTGCTCACGCATCGAATCCGTAAGGTCAAATCCATTTGCCGTAATAACACCAGGGTAATTCTCGATGTCATTAGCCAGAATTGCCTGACCACCGATTGATTCCCGTTCAAACACAACTACGTCAAGACCATATCTACCCGCGTAAAGAGCAGCAGACAATCCAGCGGGACCTCCACCGATAATTGCAAGATCATACAAGCGCTCCCCCATTTCCTCTACCTCCCAATCGTCGGGTGAC
>OLPO01001363.1_pt1 | contig 16872 bp, 18 predicted proteins | sample 1672831 | NCBI WGS metagenome assembly OLPO01 (sample SAMEA3136728, study PRJEB25190) | human gut metagenome
GATTTCTCTGAGTCAATAGTTAAAAGTTCTCCAACTATACTAATAGTGATTATCTCACTATCTGAAAGTTTGCTATCCTTAATATTACGTCTATTCCTTATACCAATAGGTATAATTTCATTGTATATATCATCTATAATTACAAAAATATTTGTAAACAAATCTGTTAAATTTTCTAACTCCTGGATATAATAATTATTAAGCTCCAACATCATATAGTAAACCTCCTTTAAATTAGTATTGATAATCTTAGGTTGCTATATTTGTTGGAGTTTTATTATTGAAAAAATTAACTAGCACAACGAGTTATATTAGTTAAAATTTCATCTCCAATATTGAATTTAACACCCTTTTTTCTTCTAGTTACTAAGATTATTATTCTTGCAATTATCCATATGGGCAATCCAAGTATTAATAATCCACGTAGTTCAAATGAATACATCTTTTCCCCTCCTATAATGCTTTTCTAAATTTACAATACTTAATATACCATTATTGTAAATTTATGTAAATAAATTATAATAATTGTATGATATAACACATGTTTTCTTAAAAAACTAAGATAACTATATTATCTTACTCCATAATAATTACAACATAAAAATAACCACACCTAAGTATTTATACATAAAAACAAAAAAGTCCCACCCAATGGGTGAGACTTTTATTCTAATTCAAAAGCACCAGTGTAAAGTTGATAATACTTACCAGCTTTAGCTATTAGCGATTCATGGCTTCCTCTTTCAATTATTCTACCTTGTTCAAGTACCATTATGGCATCTGAATTTCTAACTGTAGATAATCTATGAGCTATTACAAAAGTAGTACGACCATGCATTAAGCTATCCATACCATCTTGAACTAGATGTTCTGTACGAGTATCTATACTACTTGTTGCTTCATCAAGTATAAGAACTGGTGGATCTGCTATGGCTGCACGAGCTATAGCTAGTAACTGTCTTTGACCTTGACTTAAATTTGATCCATCTCCAGTAAGTACTGTATCATATCCTTGAGGTAATCTTTCGATAAAGCCATCAGCATTAGCTAATTTTGCAGCTTTAGCTACTTCTTCATCACTAGCATCTAAATTTCCATACCTTATATTGTCAGCCACAGTACCTGTAAATAAGTGTGTATCTTGAAGTACTATTCCTAAACTACGTCTAAGATCTGCTTTTTTAATTTTATTTATATTTATACCATCATATTTAATCTTACCGTCTTGTATATCATAGAAACGGTTAATTAAATTTGTTATTGTAGTTTTTCCAGCACCTGTAGAACCTACAAATGCTACCTTTTGACCAGGTTCAGCGTATAGTTTTATATTATGAAGTATTGTTTTTTCTTCATTGTAACCAAAGTCAACATCATTGAATGTAACATCTCCAAGTAGTTTAGTAAGTGTAACTGTTCCATCACTATGAGGATGTTTCCATGCCCAAGTTCCAGTATGTTCTTCACACTCTTTGACATTACCTTCTTCATCTTCTATTGCATTTACTAAAGTAACATATCCATTATCTACTTCTGGCTTTTCATCTAGTAAACTAAATACTCTCTCTGCACCTGCTAAAGCCATTATAATACTATTAAGCTGTTGACTTACCTGACTTATTGGTTGAGAGAAACTTTTGTTAAGTTGTAAGAATGATGCAAGAGCACCTAAAGTTAATGAAGTAACTCCTGATATAGCTAAAATTGAACCAAGTATTGCACAAGCAACATAACTTAAGTTACCTAGATTTACGTTTATTGGCATAAGTATATTGGCAAAAGCATTGGCATTATTAGCACTATCAAATAATTGTTCATTAAGTTTGTTAAAATCTTTTATGCTTTCTTCTTCATGGCAGAATACTTTAACAACTTTTTGACCTTCCATCATTTCTTCTATAAATCCATTAAGTTCACCTATGGATTTTTGTTGTTTCATAAAGTAAGAACCTGCCTTTCCTGCAACTTTTCCAGTTGTAAATACCATTATAGCTACCATTATAAGAGTAAGTATTGTAAGTGGGATATTTAAAATAATCATACTTATTAACACACTTACTATAGTAGCAGCTGAGTTTACAAGCTGAGGAATACTTTGACTTATCATTTGACGAAGAGTATCTATGTCATTTGTATAAATACTCATTATATCACCATGAGCATGAGTGTCAAAATATTTTATAGGTAGGCTTTCCATATGAGTAAAAACATCTATACGTATTTTTTTCATAGTACCTTGAGATACATTAACCATAATTCTATTGTAAGTATAAGTCATTAAGGCACCTGCTATGAAAAATAATGCTAGCTTCATTATAGCAGTTGCCAAAGGTCTAAAATCAGGATTTGATTGACTCATTAGAGGAAGAATATAGTCATCAATTAAAGTTTGCATAAATAAAGTTCCCTTAACACTTACAAAAGCTGAACCGAATATACAAAGTAAAACCACTATACAGTGAGGTGTATAATTTTTTAATATTATTCCCATAAGCCTTTTTAGAGTTTTTGCAGGATTTTGACCCTTAGGTCTTTTATTTTGCGACTTCATATTTGTCATCATCTCCCTTCATTTGAGAATTATAAACGTCAGCATAAATTTCGTTATTTTCAAGTAGTTCTTCATGTGTTCCTATTCCACTTATTTTTCCGTCATCTAAAACTATTATTTTATCTGCATCTTGAACACTTGATATACGTTGTGCAATTATAATTTTTGTTGTGTTTGGTATTTCCTTAGAAAAAGCAGTTCTTATCTTAGCATCTGTTGCTGTATCTACTGCACTTGTAGAATCGTCTAATATTAATATTTTTGGCTTTTTAAGTAAAGCTCTTGCTATACATAAACGTTGTTTTTGACCTCCAGATACATTTGTACCACCTTGTTCAATATAAGTGTCATATCCATTTGGTAATGTATCTATAAATTCATTAGCACAAGCAAGCTCACAAGCTCTTATTATTTCTTCATCAGTGGCATTTTTATCTCCCCAACGAAGATTTTCTTTTATAGTTCCACTAAATAATACATTCTTTTGTAAAACTACTGAAACTTCATTTCTTAAAGTTTCGATATCATAGCTTCTTACATCTTTTCCACCTACAAATACAGAACCTTCACTAACATCGTATAAACGAGATATTAAGTTTACTAAACTTGATTTTGAAGAACCTGTTCCACCGATTATTCCAATAGTCTCACCTGATTTTATATGTAAATCAATATTTTGAAGGACATATTTTTTACTTCCTTTTTTGTAAGCAAAATTAACATTGTTAAAGTCTATATCTCCATTTTCTATTTCAAAATCAGGATTTTCTGGATTAGTTAAATCACTTTTTTCTTCTAAGACTTCAGCAATACGCTCTGCTGATGCTTTTGACATTGTAACCATAACAAATACCATAGATAACATCATTAAACTTATCATTATATTCATAATATAACTAAATAAGCTTACTAATTGTCCTGTAGTTAAACTTTCTCCAACTATCATATTTGCACCAAACCATGATAAACCTAATATACACCCATAAACTGATAACATCATAGCTGGCATATTACATGCTAAAATACTTTCAGCTTTTACAAATAATTTATAAACATTGTCTGCAGCTTTTTCAAACTTTTTAATTTCATAATCTTCTCTTACATAAGCTTTTACAACACGAATAGCATTTACATTTTCTTGTACACTTGCATTTAAATCATCATATTTTTTAAATACCTTCATAAATACTGGATGAGCATTTGATATTATTAGTGCTAAACATATTCCTAAGAATACTATTGCTACTAAGAATAATGAACTAAGTTTTTTGCTTATAGTAAATGACATTATTAATGCAAATATAAGCATCATAGGTGCTCTAAAGCACATACGTAAAATCATTTGATATGAGTTTTGAACATTTGTAACATCTGTTGTCATACGCGTTACAAGTCCTGCTGTAGAGTATTTATCTATATTTGAGAATGAGAAACTTTGTATATTTTCATACATTGATTTCCTTAAATTTTTTGCAAATCCTGTACTAGCTAATGCTGCAGATTTACCACTTAATACACCAAATAGTAACGAAAGTCCAGCTATAACAACCATTACTCCCCCTACTACAAATACATGTTTCATATTACCTGTTGAAATACCATTATCAATTAAAGTTGACATTAATAACGGTATTAATAACTCCATTATTACTTCAAATGTAACAAATATTGGTGTTATTATTGATGCTTTTTTGTACTCTTTAACTTGGCTAGCTAAAGTTTTAAGCATAATGACTCCTCCTTATAAGTATATATTTAATTTTGTACGTGTCCTAACAATCTATCTTTTATTAAAGCCACCATTTTAGGTGGCATATTATTCAGATAAATTTTTCTTTATTTTTTTCATAACATTAAAAAAAACTTCTAACTCTTCTTCTGTAATTCCTTCCCTAACTTTCTTGTCATGTTTTTCAATTTCTTTATGAATCTCATTCTGAATTTCAGACGCTTTTTTAGTTAAAACTAACTTTTTTAGCCTTGCATCATAGGATACCGGCTGTCTAATAATTAGGTCGTTTTTTTCCATCAATTGTAAAATACCAGTAGCTGTTGAACGTCTAATCGAGAATTCTTCTTCTAAATCCCTTTGAAATACATCCTGACCTTCATGTTCACTCAAATAAGCTACTACCCATTTTTGAACTCCTGTTAAGTTATTAAATTTATCATGAATAGGTAATTTGTCAAAATCTCTTTTTAAAAGATTATGAACAGTTTTTATTTCAAATCCAACTAATTTTTCTTTGTCTATTTTAAACACCTCATTTATGTTAGGACGCTAACATTGTATTACTTACTTGTTCTAATGTCAAGTTTTCATCATATTCTTTTTATAATAATAATTTCACTTCAAAACAAATTCAAATATTATATAATATTCTTTTAATTAAAAAAGGTGCTAAATTTAATTAACACCTTTGAAAACTATTATTTAATATTTATCTAACGTATTTAGCATATATAAATTCATAAAATTTATACATTACTTAGATAAAATTTCAACTCCATCTTCAGTAACTAAAATCATATGTTCCCATTGAGCTGATAACTTTCCATCATCAGTATATGATGTCCATCCATTATCTGCATCTATATATAAATCTGGCTCACCTTGGTTTATCATAGGCTCTATTGTAAATATTATACCTGGAACTAATACCATTCCCTTTGCCCCTTTATAGTGATAAACAAAAGGATCCTCATGGAATTCTAATCCTATTCCATGCCCTCCAAATTCTTCAACAACAGAATAACCATTAGCTTTAGCATGAGCTTCTATTGCCGCACCTATATCTCCTAAGTGTCCCCATGGTTTAACTGCTTCTATACCTTTATATAAACATTCTTTAGTTACTTCAACTAATCTCTTAGCTTCTTCACTAACATTTCCTATCATAAACATTCTTGACGCATCTGAGTAGTATCCGTTATATATAGTAGATACGTCTACATTTATTATGTCACCATCTTTTAATACTCTATCAGGACTTGGTATACCGTGGCATATTTCATCATTTATAGATGTACATACACTTTTAGGGAAATCGTGATATCCAAGTGGTGCAGGTATAGCACCTTGAGATATTGTAAAGTCATGTACTAGTTTATCTATTTCTTCAGTAGTCATTCCTGCTTTTATATTTTCAGCTACTAAATCTAGTACTGCATTGTTTATTTTTGCACTTTCTTTTATTTTTTCTATTTGCTCTTTTGTTTTTATTATATTATGAGAAGGAACTTCAAATCCTCTTTCCTTTAAAGATTTTAATTTTTCATCAAATTCCATATGGCATTTTTTATATTTAAGTCCACTATTACACCAACATTCATCATTTCTATTTATTTTCATAAACTATTCTCCTATTATATTTTTACTTATAATTATTTTATGATATTGTATTATTATCTACCATATGTTTTAATTTGTAAACTATAAATTTATTTTATTTAATTAAAATCTTTATATTTTATTTAACCAGTCCCCTACCCTTTTTCCTATATCATCAGCTGCTAGAATACCAGATACCAATGCATATCCATCTGGATTAAATTGTTTTAATTTATCAACATTATCAAGTGTTATTCCTCCAATTAGTACAAAGGGTAAATTTACTTTTTCTGTGATTTGTCTTAGTGTTTCAAAGGAAACTTCTTTTGCATCATTTTTTGTTTGAGTAGAAAACATTGCTCCTATTCCCAAGTAGTCTGCACCATTTTCTTTTGCTATTTTTGCTTCTTCAACATTTCTAGCAGAAACACCTATTATTTTATCTTCTCCAATAAGCTTTCTAATAGACATTGCATCTATATCACTTTGTCCCACATGAACTCCATCAGCATCAGCAATCATGGCGATATCAACTCTGTCATTAATTACAAAAGTTACATTATATTTTTTAGTAATTTGTCTAAGCTTTATTGCTTTTTCTAAAAACTCTTTTCCATCAGCATTCTTTTCTCTTAATTGCACCATTGTAACACCAGCTTTTATGGCATCTTCTATACACTTATAAAAATCTCGTCCTTTTAATATATCTGAGTCTGTAACTAAGTATAATTTAAGAGCATTTTTTAATTCATCTTTATTTATCATATAAAATCTCCCTTAATTGCTAATTAATTTGCTCTATTTCTATTCTTGCATATTTCTCAAGAACATCTTTACTTAATGAGAATAAGTTGTCATAAAGTAATGTTTTATATGTACCTATTGGTGGATTTTCTTTATCTGCTAACTCCCCACTTAAAGACATTGCAAGAGTTCCAATTACTGCCCCTTCAATTGCTTTATCAGCACATGGTAAAAAACTACCTATTAAACTTGTACTCATACATCCTGTACCTGTTATGTATTTAAGCTTTGCACTTCCATTTTGAATTTTATAAAGAGTGTTTCCATCACTTATTAAGTCAATTTTACCTGATGCAACTACTACACATTCTAGCTTTTTTGCAACTTCTATTACTATCTCACTAGAGTCAGCTCCATCATCAAATGAATCTACACCTTTTCCTTTTACATTTAAACCACCTAAAAATTGAATTTCAGATATATTCCCTCTAACCACATCAAACTTAACTTCATTTAATAATCTATTTGTAATTTCAGTTCTTGCATTTGTTGCAAATACACCAACAGGGTCTAATATAACTGGCTTATTATATTTATTTGCTGCTTTACCTGCTAAAACATATAAATCTAGTAATTCACTATTCATAGTTCCAATATTAATTACTACAGAGTTTGAAATCTTAACTATATCCTCTACCTCCTCATATGAAAAACTCATCAAAGGACTAGCTCCTATAGAAAGTGTTGTATTTGCACAATCTGTTATAGTTACATTATTTGTATAATGTAATACTAAAGGATTAACTTCTTTTACTTTATCAATTAAATTAAACATATTTATTCCCCCCTATTTATCCTCTTTATAAAAATGATGAACTGGTCCAACACCATGACCTATGTCAAAGCTATATCTTATTGCTTCTGTAATATATTCTTTACTAAGTCTTACAGATTCTTTTATATCGTGTCCTAAAGCTAAATGAGATGTTATAGCTGAAGATATAGTACATCCTGTACCATGAGTATTTTTCCTATTTATTCTTTCACCTTTAAATACTTCAAACATATCTTTGCCTATAAGTACATCTACACAGTCCCCTTCTAAATGTCCACCTTTCATAAGTACATATTTAGGTCCCATATTTAATATTATATTTCCTGCTTTTTTCATATCTTCAATAGTTTTTATTTTTATATTACTTATTTCTTCTGCTTCAGGTACATTAGGTGTTACTATGTATGCTTTTGGTATAAGGTATTTTGTTAGATTTTCTTTAGCTTCTGGTCTTAGAAGTGAATACCCACTTTTTGAAATCATTACAGGATCAACTACAACATATTCACAAGGATATATTTCTAAAGATTCTACAATATCCTTAATAATTTTAGGTGAAGATACCATTCCAATTTTTATTGCTTTTGGTGGTATATCTTCACAAACTGCCTTTATTTGTGATTTTATAATTTCAGAACTTAGCTCCTCAACATCAAATACCCCTTCTGTGTTTTGTGCTGTTATTGCAGTTATTACACTCATTCCATATGTTCCTATAGCAGAAAATGTTTTTAAATCAGCTTGGATACCTGCTCCCCCTGAAGAGTCAGAACCAGCTATTGTTAATGTTGGTACTCTGTAGTTTTTCATTTATTTCCCCCTTTTTTATACGTAAAAAATGCTATACCTGATGTAGGCATAGCATTAAATTACAATTTTATAATCCCTTATTTGATTACTAATTAATGTTGCTTTCCTACGCTGGTACTAACCAGATCAGGTAATAAGGGTCGGTAAAAACCTCTCAGCCAATGGCACCCCTAGCAATTATTCATTTATAAGTTTATTATAGTTGTTAATTTTCAATTGTCAATTATTTTTTATATTTATTAATATTTACTATCTCAACTAATTTTTCATAATTTTTTTCAGTATCACTACTGTTTTTATCATTATAAATAAGTAATCCATCTTTAAATTCAACTCTTATATAAGGACTTTTATTTCTATAAATATATACATTAGCATCTTGATTTTCCCCTTCTATTGCGTAAAGTCCTCTTAGATAATTTAATGTTTTTGTACCTTTTATTCTATAGTTAATATTAATATCCTCTAGAAGTTTAACTGTTTTAATATCTTCTACTTTAAATGATTTAACACCTACTTTTATTATATCATCTTGTATAATTAACTTATGTGGTGAAATATCTACTGTATTTAATATTATAGCAGGTATAATTACTATCATTAAAAGCACTAATACTATTATCCCTTGATATTTATCTACTTTATTGCTATTTTCCATAAAACTCTCCCCAAAATACTTTAGCAGTTTTTTATTTTGCACTACCCTCTCTTATAAGTCTAGCAAAATCATTTGGTAATATCTCATTTTCTTCAATTTCTTTTGCCATTTTTTCAAAATTATAAGATACTTCTATTATTTCAACTTCAACATTTGTATCACATATCTCTATAATTACATAGTTTGCATCTGGCTTATTAGTCTTAGGCTTTCCAACGCTTCCTGCATTAACTAATAGTTTTTCACCATAATATTTAGCATATGGTATATGAGTATGACCACAAACTAATATATCTTCAACTAATTCATTCATAACTTCCTCTGCTTCTTTAGAGTTTTCTTTTAAATACTCATTTATAACTCTTGTACTTCCATGAACAAATCTTATAGTCTTATTGTTAAAAGTGAATATAGCTTCTTTAGGAAGATTTCTTAAATATTTTTTATTTTCATCAGTTGTCTCTTGAGATGTAAAATGCATTGAAAGACCTGCCTTTTCTGCATCTTTTGGATCTGGATAATCACATCCACATACTATTTTTAAGTTACCTATTGCATCATCATAATTTCCCATTATAGTAAGTATTTTTTCTTCCTTCATCTTATGTATAACTTCATTTGGACGCGTTCCATACCCAACTAAATCTCCTGTACAAACTACCATATCTACATTTTTTGATTTTATATCATCTATTACCTTATCTAGTGCATATATATTACTGTGTATATCTGATATTACTGCTATTTTCATTTATATTTTCTCCTACTTAGATGATTTTCTTTCGCTTATTTTGCTTATTACTTCTTTAACCTTTGATACATTTTCACAATTTAATCCAGATTGCTTATATCCCATTAAAATATCATAGTCATTTTTTAATTTTTCATCTTCATCTAATTCATTTTCTAAAAGAACTTTTATAAAACTATATTTATTTAAAGTTTCTTCATCTAGCTTATAATAAACATATTTTGCTTCTTTATAGTAAGTCACTATATTTGCATTCATTAACTTACTTAAATGTCTTGATGCATTAGATTGTGTAATCTCAAGTATTGACTCTATTTCACAAACACATAAAGGCCCATCTCTTAAAATATTGACTATTCTTATTCTAGTCTCATCTCCTAATGCCTTTAACATTTGTACAGTATTCATAACTTCTCCTTTCTCATATTAACATATTCACTTTTAATCATATGATATGTTAAAAAATCTTTTTTGTAAACTATAAAATCAAATTTTTTTGATTTTATTATCAACTATTTTATCATTTAATAATATATTATTTTCATAAAAACATATATTCTTACAAAATATCTATAAATAAATATTTATTTATTGTAATTAATAATAAAATATTTGTTATAATATATGTATAATATTGGAGGTATTAAGATGGACAACATAGATTTAATTTTTAAAGCATTATCTGACCCTATAAGGCTAGATATATTAAAAAAGCTATATTCTGCTGAAAGTGTGTGTGTCTGTGAACTAACAGATATATTTGATATATCCCAATCAAAGCTTTCGTATCACTTAAAACTATTACTATCTGCAAATCTTATAAGTAAAACATCAAAAGGAAAATGGAATTTCTACTCTGTTAATAAAGATGCTATTTCAAGAGTATTAACTTATGAAGTTATTCAAAAATTATTTTTTTAAAAGAGTTGCCAAATCAAAAAAAATTGATATAATGAATAATATAATATTTAAAAGTTAATTAAATTCATTATATCGATTTTTAGTTAACTTAAAGATATATTTTTTTATTTTTAATATCAATTTTTTTTGATGTATGGATGTGTTTTATGAGTATATTTAATTTTTTTACAGATCAAGTATTAGGTATGAAATGGTTATCTGATTTAACAACATCATTAGTTGAAAATGTATTTAATCTTGATATAACTTCAAAACTTGGAGGAAGTATTCAATTTTTTATATATGATACAATAAAAATATTTATACTATTAGGTGTTTTAATATTTTTAATATCATATATTCAAAGCTACTTCCCTCCTGAAAAAACTAAAAAAATACTTACAAAATTTAAAGGAATATCTGGTGCAACAGTTTCCGCTTTATTAGGAACAGTAACTCCATTTTGTTCTTGTTCTAGTATACCTATATTTATAGGATTTACTAATGCAGGTTTACCATTAGGTGTAACTTTCTCATTTTTAATATCTTCACCAATGGTAGATTTAGCATCACTACTTTTATTAGCAAGTTTCTTTGGTATGAATATATCTGTTTTATATGTAGTTTTAGGGCTTATAATTGCAGTAGTTGGTGGAACTATAATAAGTAAACTTAACTTAGAAAATGAAATACAAACATATACAGAACATACTAGAGAACTTTATGCCGAATCTGAAAACTTTAATCAAAAACAAAGATTAAATTATGCAAAAGAAGATACTTTAGCTATTATAAAAAATGTTTATAAGTATGTAATAATAGGCGTTGGTATAGGAGCTTTAATACACAACTATATCCCACAGGATTTAATACTTAAAATACTTGGTGATAATAATCCATTTTCAGTTATTATAGCTTCAGTTGTTGGTATCCCAATGTATGCTGATATATTCGGAACTATACCAATAGCAGAAGCATTGTTTATGGCTGGAGTACCTATAGGAACTGTACTTGCATTTATGATGAGTGTTACAGCTTTATCTCTTCCTTCTATGATAATGCTAAGCAAGGTTGTAAAACCTAAGTTATTAGCTATATTTATAGGAATTGTAACTATTGGTATAATTATAACTGGATATTTATTTAATGCAATTGGACCATTTTTAATGTAGTCTGTATAATAGAAGAATCTTCTATAATATATATAGTTATAAATTCATAACTATTGTAATTACTAAAAATGAATTTTGATAATATAAAAAATCCAATAGGTCAACTATTGGATTTTTTATATTAGTATAGAATATTACTTACCTTACTTCCATATATACGCATCTTTAATAATATTTCTTTGCATCAAATCTTCAAAGCTTTCATTAAAATCTAAAAATACTTTAGTTAGTCTTAACTTTTCCTTATCACTTATTTTTAACTTATGAAACTTGCTAAGCCCAATTGCAAACTTTCCCATAGATACTCTAAAATCATCATAATCTTTTTCATATAGTTTATGGTCTTTGCTTAAAGTTTCTAACTTATTTAAATTAAGTTTACATTCTTCTTCATATATCTTTATATCATCAATACTTTTAATACTCATATTAACTTTAGTAGTGTTCACTTTTAACATTATCAAATAATTTCTGTACTCATTTATCAAATTTTTATAATTTATATTCATTAAGTATTTCTCCTGTTTTAAATTTAAGTAATTTATTAATACCCTAAATTTACTTAAACTACACTTTATTTTCTTATCCTACTCTATTTTTCAATCTTTCTTTTTATCTCTATTCTCTTATTAACATATTCTGAGAATAAATCATATATAACACTTACTAAAGGCATCCCTAAAACCATACCTAGAACTCCAAACAAATTACCTCCAACTATAATAGCTAATAATATCCATAAAGAAGAAAGACCTAAGGAATTTCCAACTACCACTGGATATACAAACTTACCATCTAACTGTTGAATTGTAATAATTAAAACTAAAAATAATATTACAGATGAAGGCTTTGCCATAAGTATTATAAACATAGATATAACAATTCCCACATATGTTCCAAATATAGGTATGAAGTTAAGTATTGGTATCATTATACTTATAAGCAATGCATATGGAATTTTAACCATTGAAAATACTATAAAAAATGTAGTTCCAAGTATAATTCCATCTGTTGATTGACCTAATATAAACCTAGAAAATTTATAATTAGTAAGTCTTAAAATATATAATATTTTCTTACATGCTCTCTCACTAAAAAATGCATATAATACTTTTTTAAATTGATGTATTAATTTTTCTTTTCCAAGTAGTATATACATTGCTATTATTATTCCTAAAAATAGATTTACAAAAAAGTTTGTAATCCCAAAGGTAAAATTAAGTAAATTAGATATAAACATATTTATAAGATTTCCAATATATGATATAGATTTTTGAAGCATAGAAGAAATATCAAACTCTACATTTTTAAGTATATCTAAATTACTTAAATTTTTTGTTACATAGTTTTGTAAGGATATTATATAATTTGGAATAGTTTCAGTTAAGCTTTTTATACTTTCAATAAGTTGTGGCACTATGAAATTTATAAATGCAGCTACTATTATTACAACTATTATAATAGTAGATACTAACGCTATTATTCTTGATAGTTTATTTAGTTTTTCATGATTTTTAGTTAATGGTTTTATTATTTTTTCTTCTATAAGCTTCATTGGTATATTTATTAAAAATGCAATTAATCCACCAATTATAAATGGCTTAAAAGCTATTATTAACCTATTATATATACTAGGTATTAGTGTTGGCTTAAATATTAATAATATAAAAAGCATTATATATGTTGAAATTATAAGTTGATTCTTTAACTTTAAATCTTTTAATTTATTCATAATTGCCTCCAATAAAGTTGCTATTATATACTATTAATATTTTCCAATTTGGTAATAAATTATATATATTATGCAAAAATACTTATATGGTTTTTTTAGTGTTTAATATTTTATCTATATAACTATTTTTTGATATAATATATTTTATACAGTATATTAATAAATTTAATTTAAACTATAATAATTATATAACTAAGAAAGGATTAAATATGAAAATAACATATATTCACCATAGTAGTTTTAGTGTTGAACTTGATAACACTATATTACTTTTTGATTATTTCAAAGGAAATCTTCCAAGCTTTGATAAAAATAAAAAGCTATACGTATTTTCTAGCCATTCTCATCATGATCATTTTGATGAATCTATTTTTAATTTAGAAAAAATTCATCCAAATGTTGAGTATATATTATCAAATGATATTAAAACTACAAAATCTCAAAATACTAAATTTATAGGAGCTAATGAAAGATTATTAGTAGATAATTTAGAAATTAGGACTCTTGAATCTAGTGATTTAGGTGTTGCATTTATTGTAAAAGTTGATGATAAAATAATATACCATGCTGGTGATTTAAATTGGTGGCACTGGGAAGGTGAAAACACGCCTGAAGAAAATAAGTTTGCTGAGAATAAATTTAAAAGTGCAATAGATAAAATAAAAGGAGAAAGTATTGATGTTGCTTTTCTTCCTCTAGATTCTAGACAAGGAAATCAGTATTATTTAGGATTTGATTATTTTATGAGAAATACTAATACTAAAGTTGCATTTCCAATGCATTTTTTTAGAGCGTACTCTCTTTCTAAAATCTTTAAAGACTCAGAGTATACATCTACTTACAAAGACAAGATAATTGATATAAATAAAGACGGTCAAACTTTTGAGTTATAAAATTTCACTTTGCTCAAATTAATATTGCTTTTATTCATAAATTATCAATATATTTTAATGTATTAGAAATTCTTTATAGGTAAAAAATCACCCTATGTCGTTAATTTTGACATAGGGTGATTTATATATCTACTCTTTATAATTATCTATAATCTCATTAATAGTTTCCTCAGAATTAGTTATAACTCTAAACTCAACTCTTCTAGATGCATCCTTATCTTCTACATTATCTTTATATATTCTATGACTGTAACTCATACCATTAGCAGTAATATTATCTATTAGCCAATTTTCATATTCACTAAGGCTTTCCATATTCATAACGTACTCTAATACATTTCTAGTTCTATCTTGAGATAGTTCCATATTTTTAAAGTAAGCAGTCTTAGTGTCAACACCTTCTTCCCATTCACTAGAGGTATGACCTTCTATTCTAATTTCTGTTACTTTATCTTTATAATTTGTGTAAATTACATTTATGTATCTAGGGAAAAATGAATCAAGTATATCTTTAAATTGAGTTTTAAGTTCTGATTCTCCCATATCAAAGAATACTTCTGGCTCTTTAAATCTTATTGTTCCATCTTTATCTATTTCCATATGCCAGTTATCCATATCACCTTCAAATTCATTGTATAAATCTTCATATATGTTTTCTTTACTATCTTCATAGGTTATAACTATGTTTTCTACAGTTTGTTGCTGTTTTTTTATATTTGTATTTTCATCTATTACTTTACTCATAAATATAACTGATGTAAATAGAAAAACTATCATAAGCCCTGACATTAAATCAGATATTGATGACCATACATTATCACTATTTTTATCTTTTCTTTTAAATTTATCTAGTTTGCTCATACTTTATTTATCTCCTTCTGAGATAACTTCATTATCTATGGTACTTACTGCATCATTTTGGGCAAATGCTTCTTTTAATTCTTCTAATAATCTATAATAATCCCCTGAAAATCCTTCTGAGATAGTTACTAATTGACCAGCTAAACAACTTAGGGCATCTGTAAATTCTTCTATTAATGTATTATCTAATTTTTCTATTTTTCTAACACATAATTTTTCCATTTCTTCTGCCATAGTTTTTATTTGATTTGAAGTTGCTACAGTTATATTTTCTAATCTCTTTGTAGAAAGTGATATAGTGTCATCTAATGTATTATTTATATTTGCTGTAGTTTCTTTTAATAATTGTACTTGTTTATTAATTTCATAAGTATTTTCTTTAAATGAATTTTGTACTTCTTCATTAAAGTGTATTAATGTTTTATTAAATCTTTTTTGTGTACTTAATAAATGTTCATTTATATCTGGTATTAAATCTTTTAGGCTATATATTAACATTTTACATTGGCTTATATGTTCTGATATTTCATATTTAAATTGTCTATTATTTTCATATATTGATTGTGTAGTTTTTGATAATACATCTTCTGTTATTTTTTCTAGATATGATTTTATATTATTTAAGTTTTCAGAAATTAAAGTTTGTAGATAAGCTGTACTTTCTTTTGTACGGTTATCTATATTTGTGAAATGTTCATTTATTTGTGGTATAGATTCTTTTGCAGTATTTGATATTTCAATTATAGATTTATTTGAATCTATTATTACGTTTTGAGTTTTATTAATTTCTTTAAGTACTTCACTTAAGTTTTCATTATTTTCTTTTATAAGTGATGAGTTTTTAGAAATACTTTCTATTGATTCATCTGCATTATGTATAGTTTGTATTACTGTTTCTAATTCTTTAGTTGTATTTTCTATAGTTTCTTTATAGTTTTCTTGCCATGTCAATAAGTTATTTACTCCACTATTTAAAAGTGTAAAACATTCTCCAAGCTTTTTAAATTCACCTATAAGCTCTTCTTGTTTTGATATAGTATTATTGTTTAAATTTAATATTTCACTTTTTAATTCTACTGTTAAATTTTCTTGATGACTAGCCCATATTTCACTTACTTTATTTAATACATTTTCAGTTTGTTTTTGATTTTCTATAAGTGTGTTATTTACATTTCTACTTTCAGCTATCATTGTATTAAATAATTCCATAATATCATCTATATTTTCTTCATCTTCATTTTTTAAAGCTATGTACTTCATAAATATTGATGCTGCCATTCCTATTATAGATGTTGCAAAAGCTATTTTCATACCACTTAATAAAAGCGGTACACTAGATGTTATGTCATTTGGGTTAAACTTCCATAGTCCTATTGATATACCTACAAATGTCCCAAGTACACCTATAGTTGATGCTATATTTCCAAGTACTGATTCCTTTGAGTATTGTTTTTCTTTTAAGAAAAAATATAATATGTAAGCAACTAAAATCCCAAATATTATTGTTACTACTAATTCCAAATATATCCCTCCTTATTATTTTTGCTTGTCAATAATATTTATATGATTAGCTTTTTATATTTATATCTTTTTTAAAAGTTTAAAAATATAAAATATAATTTTAATCTTTTAAT
>OLPO01001375.1_pt1 | contig 16772 bp, 14 predicted proteins | sample 1672831 | NCBI WGS metagenome assembly OLPO01 (sample SAMEA3136728, study PRJEB25190) | human gut metagenome
TTACGAGGTCTGCGAAGCAGGAAGCCCATTGGCTTTAGACAATGGGTAGTTCACGAGGTTGGCGTAGAAGTACCGGAGACCATTGATGAGCTGGAAGACGTTTGCGATAAGCTGCTTGAGGCGGGCTATGTTCCGTTCACGCTGGCAAACGGCTCCAAGTGGACCGGTTCTATGTACTATATGTATCTGGTAGCACGTCACTCCGGAAATGATGAGTTTAATGCTGCATATGCACAGGAAGATGGCGGCTCATTCACATCTGACGCATTTATCTGGGCAGGTGAGAAGATTCAGGATTGGGTAGAAAAGGGCTACTTCAACGAAGGCTACAACTCCCTTACTACAGACAACGGTGAGGACCGTGCGCTTCTGTACAACAATACTTGTGCAATGATGCTTCAGGGTTCCTGGAACGTTCGTAACTTCGTTAACGACAGCCAGGAATGGACAGATGCAAACCTTGGCGTTTTCTGTTTTCCGGAGGATTCTCCATCATTGAGGATAACCATATTCATCATATTAATAATAAGCAGAACCTGGCCGGCGCAGAGATCGGCGGTATCAAGATGCATGCGGCGATCGACGTAATCATTCGCAGAAACCACTTCCATCACTGCACACGCGGACTGTGGCTTGACTGGCAGGCACAGGGAACACGGGTTACTCAGAACCTGTTCCATGACAATACGCTTCCGTATGATACAAATGCGAACACTGAGAATCTGGATGGCATTGGTGAGGATATCTTTATTGAAGTATCACATGGACCGACACTGGTAGATAACAATATCTTACTTTCTGATTTTTCTCTGAAGATGACTACACAGGGTGTTGCGGTTGTGCATAACCTGATCGCCGGAAGCTTTACCGCAATTGGACATGGCCACAACAATGGTACCGGTGATATTCCTTCTGCGAGATATACACCGTATCATGTACCGCATCGCACGGAGATCGATGGCTTTATGTCGATTCTGCACGGTGACTGCAGATTCTACAACAATATTTTCGTACAGAAGCCGATCCGTCCGGGTATGCAGGCGATCCATGAGGTAATGAAGGACAGCGAGTGGACTGACTGCAATCTGATTACAGGTACTAATCCTTACAGCGGCTATCCGACAGAGGAAGAATATCTGGCTATGTTTACCGGCTATTGCGGCATGGGTGCTGATGTGCCGCGCGATATGTACTACCGGAAGCTCCCGGTATGGTTGGGCGGCAATGTTTATTTCAATGATGCGAAGCCGGCAACGCAGGAGACAAACGCGATTATAGATACCGAGCACACAGTAAAGGTTGGTGTGAAGGAAGAAAATGGTCACTGGTATCTGGATACGGATATCTATGAGAAGCTTTCGAAGACCGAACTGGCAATGATTGCGACAGAGACACTTGGTATGGCATTTGAGCCGGAGCAGTATTATGAGAATCTAGATGGAACACCGATCGTATTCTGCCTGGACTATTTTGGCGGACGCAGAGATATCCATCCGCTTCCGGGACCGTTTGCAGAGGCAGAAGCGGCTAAGAAGGTACTCTGGTAAATCATGCGGCAGGGAAAAGAGAAGTGTCCGGATCAGCAGATCAGACAAAAATAAAATAACAGGATATAAAGCGAAAAAGCAGGAGCGACATCTCAAAAAGATGCCAGCTCCTGTTTTTTTACAGGAAATACCGTTTTATCCGGTAATCTTTCCGGTTCAGATGATTGCGCAGGTAAGATTTTTATAGATTCGGGTAAGATTTTTAAATGGAAAATACATCCTGTGACTGTTAATATAGACTCATCAAAAAGAGCTGTAACAAAAAAGAAAAGGAGAGATAAGACATGAAAGCAAACAAAAAAATGGCAGTAGGACTGTCCGTACTGATGGCAGCATCCGTAATGAACATCGCGACGATCCCGGCATTGGCAGAGGATGACGATAAGGTCATCACCTTCTGGAACACGGGAACGGAGGGAGCAGATCTTGAGGCCTATGAGCTGGCGATCAAGCAGTTTAACGAGAACACGACGAGCGGCTATACGATCGAGAATGTAGCGACACAGAATGACAAGTATAAAGAAAAGCTGGTTATCGCAATGAGCTCCGGTGAGTGTCCGGATATGTACACGACCTGGTCCGGCGGTCCGATGGATCAGTATATTGATGCAGGCTATGCACAGCCGATCGACGATCTCGCTTCACAGTACAAGCTGCAGGACAAGTACATGGAAGGTGCACTGGCGCAGGCAACTTACAAGGATCAGCTCTATGCAATTCCGGTAAAGAATATTTCTGTAGCGGGTATCTACTATAATAAAGCACTTTTTGAGCAGTACGGCATCGAAGTTCCGAAGACCGTATCTGAGCTCGAGGCAGCAGCAGACACCTTCGTAGAGAATGGAATTGTCCCGTTCACACTGGCAAACGGACCGAAGTGGACAGGCTCCATGTATTTCCAGCTTCTGGCAACAAGAAAGGGTGGTCTGGAACCGTTCCAGAAAGCAGCATCAGGCGAGGGAAGCTTTGAGGATGAGTGCTTCGAGTATGCGGGTGAGAAGATTCAGGAATGGGTTAACAAGGGATACTTCCCGGAAGGCTTCAACTCCATGAGTGAGGATGATGGTCAGTCTACCCAGCTGTTCTATACCGAAAAAGCGGCAATGTATCTGACCGGTTCCTGGAAGACCTCAGCATTCAAGACGGACTGTGAGGATGGCGGCAGTGATTTTTATGATCAGATCGGCTGGTTCAACTTCCCGGCAGTAGATGATTCTGACGCAGATGCAAGTATCATGTGCGGTACTCTCGGTGATCAGTTCATTTCCTTCAACTGCACTGGTGACAAGCTCGCAGCTGCTGTTGAGTTCGCATCTTACCTTTCCAGCGACGAGACAATCGATCAGATGGTAAATTCAGGTCTGATTCCGCCAATCAAAGGCATTGAAGAGAAGATTACCGATCCGCTTTCTCAGCAGATCATTGAGGCGGCAAACAATGCGGGAGCGGTACAGCTCTGGTATGACCAGTATCTGAATCCGACCGTGGCAAACGCCCACCTGGACGGCAATCAGGAAGTCTTTGGTCTGACCATGACACCGGCGGATGCAAACAAGAAGATGCAGGAGGCTATGGACGAGGTACTCGCAGAGTAACAGGATTGAACATAAGCCCAATTTCATAAGAATGTGATAGTATGGGGAGCTGGTGCCGTGCGGCGACCGCTCCCCGTATTAATTAAGTCAATAATTTAGAAAAACCCGAATTTGCCAAAACAGGATAGCCGCAGGTGTCCTGCTTCGGCAGCTCCGGTAGGAGGGAATATATGGAGAAACAGAATTCGCTTGGTGCACGTAGTCAGAGAAGTGTAAACCGGGCCGCAGCAGTTTTTCTGCTTCCGGTGACGATCCTTCTGATTGTATACATCTTTTATCCGATTGTGGATTCATTCCGTATCAGTGGATACAAATGGAGCGGTATCAGTGTGGACCGTACCTTTGTCGGACTTCGCAACTGGGCAAAGCTCGTGAAGGATATGAACTTCTGGCTGGCGTTCCGCAACAATGTCATCATTATGGTTTTGTCAATTATCATCCAGATCCCGATCGGTCTGGCAGAGGCGACCTTCATCGAATTTGCGGGAAAGAAATCGACGATCTGCAAGGTGCTCTGGTTCATTCCGATGCTGATGTCATCCGTAGCAATTGGCTTTCTGTTCACATATGCGCTGGCAGCCAATGGTGGTATCGTCAGTGAGATTTTCAAATTCTTTGGTGGGAACAATATTGATTTGCTCGGTAATCCAAACACTGCACTTCTGACAGTTATCGTGGTCATCGCATGGCAGTTTATCCCGTTTTATATGGTTTACTGCATGGCGGCATACACGAATATTCCCACAGATGTCTATGAGGCAGCCCGGATCGACGGGGCGACGCGTGGACAGTATTTCTGGCATGTGGCTCTGCCGCTTTTGATGCCGTCGATCAAGAGTGCGGCAATCCTTTCTATGGTCGGCTCTCTGAAATATTTTGATCTGATCTATGTCATGACCGGAGGCGGACCTGGTACTTCGACGGAACTGATGGCGACCTATATGTATAAGAAAGCATTCACTGAGTTCAATATGGGATACGGCTCGACGATCGCCTGCGGTATGTTTGTGCTGATTACGGCTCTGTCACTTGTGACTATGCGTATCATCAATGGAAAGGGGGAGGACTAAATGGGAGTCAAGTATAAGAAAAACCGGATTAAAAGCCGCATTTGCTGGGCGATCGCACTTGTGCTGGCAGCAGCGATGCTGGTCATCTCGGTCCTTCCGTTCATTTTTATGGTACTGAATTCTTTTAAGGGTAAATTTGAGATGCTGACCAAAGGTGTCTTTGCCCTTCCGGATTCCTTAAACATGGCAAACTATCAGGAAGTGCTGGCGAAAGGATTTTTTCGTTACTTCTTCAACAGTGTGTTCGTGCTTGTGATTTCACTTGTGATTTTGCTGTTCATTTCTGCGTGTGCATCCTATCCACTGGCCCGCTTCAAGTTTAAACTGAACGGATTTTATTACGGAGTTATTGTAGCATGTATGGCGATTCCGATCCATATTACACTGATTCCGGTATTCCAGATGAGCAAGCGGTTTGGGCTTTATGACAGCCTGGGGGCACTGTTCGGACCGGATGTGGCGTTTGCAGTTCCGATTTCCGTATTTATTCTGACGAGCTTTATGAAAGGCATTCCAAAGGAGATCGAGGAGTCGGCCCAGATTGATGGTTGTAACCGTTATCGGATGTTCTTCACCATGATTCTGCCGCTCTCGAAGCCGGGTCTTTCTACGCTGGCGATTTATAATGGTGTTAATATCTGGAATGAGTTCAGCTTCTCCTACACGCTGACTCAGTCAGCGAAGAATCGAACTCTTCCGCTTGCGGTATGGGACTTCCAGGGGCAGTACGCAATGAATGTACCGATGATTATGGCGGTACTGACGCTGACCGTGCTTCCGATGATTCTGCTGTTCATCGTGGCACAGGATAAGCTGGTCAAAGGCATGACTGCAGGAGCAGTAAAAGGCTGACAGAAAAATCAAAAGGGACAGTTCGTTTCCGGAAAGGAGAGGGGCTGTTCCTTTTTACTGACTTCCACAATGGAAAAAATTATAGTTGAGGGACTGCCGGGAAAAGAGTAAGATAGATTACGGAATATACAGGGCTGTCAAACGGAACAGGCCGGACAGAGAAAGGCGCAGGGAGGAAGACGCGTGAACTTCAAAGAAAAGTGGCAAAAGAAGTGGAATTTTGAAAAAAAGCTGAATTTTGTGATGGGAACTGCTATTTTGATCCTGATTGTTCTTGCTATCAGTCTGTCTGCGGCGATGTTTGTTTATACCCTGTCAAAGCGGAATAATGAATATGCACGGGAACACCTGGAGCTGATGGCCGAGGACTGTGCGGATAACCTGAACCAGTACAAAGCACTGCTGATCTCGCTTGTGTTGGATGACAGTATCCAGAAATATTGTGAGGCGAAGGAGAGGACACAGGTATATCAGGCGATGGGACCGGCATATACCTCTTTGCTTGATGTGCTTCGGATTCAGAGTAACTCGAATTTTGCAGCTGTGACAAATGACCAATTGCAAACCTACGTCTACAGCGGAAATATTTCCGCACAGGCGGGTAATTTTGAAGAGAGTTTTGCAAAGGATTATGCACAAAGCCTGCCGGCGAATGCTTCCGGCAGCATTCGTATGAGCTTTTCTGACTGTTATAACCGCTATGGGACATATACGATGACTTTATATTTCCCAGCGTATTCCCTGACACAGATGGTGAGTAGCAATGGTGTGCTTGTCATCAATTTAAATGACAGTATTCTTGAAAGGATCCAGAAAAAGACGAGCCTTGCGAGTTCAAGTATGTATCTCACGGATCAGCGTGGTCTGATTGTATCAACAAAGCAGGAAGACCGGATCGGTGAGCAGCTCAATACAAAAGGGCGGATTACGGGCGAGAGCGGTCGGTTCTGGAATCATGGGACGCTCGTAACTTACCGGAAGGTGACCGGCTGGAATTATTATCTGGTGCATGAGATTCCGGGATTTGAACTGTATGAGACGGTGATCCAGATGTCGCTTCTGATGTTGGGGGCGATGCTGATAGTAACAGTCGGGGTGCTTGTAGTTACAAAAAAGATGTCTGGTCGTCTTTATCGGCCGTTTTATAAGGTTATTTCAAAGATGAATGACGTATCAGAGGGAAATCTTGGCGCGCGCATTCACACGATCGACACAGACAGTGACAGCCGGAAGCTGGCAGAGGGCTTCAATCAGATGATGGATGAGATTGATCGTCTGGTGGGACAGGTAAAAGAAGAGCAGCAGCAGATTATGCAGATGGAATTAAATGCACTGCAGTCACAGATTCAGCCGCATTTTCTTTATAATACGTTAGAGTGCATTCACTGGCAGGCAGTTATAGATGGCAGCCAGAATATCTCTGCAATGGTAAAAGCGCTTGCACAGTACTACCGGATCTGCTTGAGCGGCGGCAGGGATATTATTGCGTTGGAGACCGAGCTGGCACATGTAAAGAGCTATCTGATTATTCAGAATATGCGGTATGATAATATCATTGAGCTGCAGATGGATGTGCCGGAGGAGTTTTTGGGTGTACAGCTGCCGAAGCTGACGCTGCAGCCGCTTGTGGAAAATTCCATTTACCATGGTATCCGGGTGAAGGAAGGGCGTAAGGGAACGGTAGTGATTCGGGCAAGGGCAGCGTGTGATGATCTGCTTGTGCAGGTTCAGGACGACGGAGAAGGGATGACCGATGAGGCAATTCGGGAATTAAACCGCACGATCGGTACATTTGAGCGCACGCGTGGCTATGGCATCCACAATGTGCATAAACGGCTGGAGCTTCTGTTCGGAGCGGGCTACGGACTGAAATTTTATGCCGGTGAAAAATGCGGACTGACGGCAGAGATCCGGATTCCAAAAGAGGGAGGAAACGATGTATAAGGTTCTGGTGGTAGATGATGAGAGGATGATACGGCTTGGTATTCAGCGGGCGATACCGTGGGGAAGCCTGCAGGTGGATGAAGTTTTTGTGGCTGGCTCGGCAGGGGAGGCGCTGGAGCTTTTAAAAGCGCATCCGATTGACCTTCTGATCACAGATATCAGTATGTCGGAGATGACAGGTTTGGATCTGGTCGGAAAGATTCGGGAGCAGGAGACGGATATGCGGGTTATTGTCCTGACGGGATATGACCGCTTTGATTACGCACAGCAGGCTTTGAAGCTGAGTGTGCATGACTTTTTACTGAAGCCGGTCGATGAAGAGGAGCTGGAGCGAAGCATCCGGACGCAGCTGGCACTTTTGCAGGAACGAAGGGACGCCGTCACACCGAGCCGTGCGGAAGGTGTGCGTCAGCAATACCGGCTCAATGAAGTGATGGAAGAAATTTTTAACGGGAAGGCGGATAGCAGCCGGGTATTGCAGCTGTTTGCGGAATGGAAGACTGACCCACATCAGAAAATGCAGGCGGGGATGGTGATGCCGGATCGTGTATCGGAGGAGGACGAAGAAGGCAGGATATTTCGTATGCGGAATATTCAGAACCTCTGTATGGATATGCTTGATGCGCGGCATCTTGGCATCACATTTTTGGATCACAGTGGACGGATTCTGCTTGCCTTTTTTCTGCAGGAGGAAAATGGAGATGCCGAAGAGCTGGCTTCTGAGCTGGCGGAAATTCTTCAGGAGGAATATGCGATCCGTGTGCGGCTGGTGATTGGCAGTGTCGTAAGCGGTGTCGAGCAGCTCCATATCTCATGGAACGATGCGCAGAATAGCCTGAATAACGAACGAAAGGAGTTTCAGGATATGATCATCCGCAGTCGGGTTGATCGGAAGCGGGCAGATATTTTTCAGGATGTATTTCGGGAATTTAAAAATGCACTGGCAGGAAGCGTGGCGGATGCAGAGCAGGCACTTCATATTTTCGGACGCTTCCGGATGGCGGTAGAATCTTACAATCTTTCTGCACGCTATACACAGCAGTGCTGCTTTGAGCTGGCAGCGACGATGGCATTTTCCTGTTTAAATGACAGTGGTAACCGTTCGGAGGAGAGTTTGAATGCGCTGATGAAGTCATTAAACGGAACCTCACGGGAGACCGCCTGCGAGGTCACGGAAGTATTTTTGGAGCGGCTTTTTTTGATGCGCAGCGGAAATGACCATGAGCTGATTCGCAAGGCAAAGGCGCAGATCCGGGAGCGCTTAGGTGAGGATCTCTCGGTGGCAGGGCTGGCAGCGGAGCTGTACGTAACGCCAAATTATCTCTCACGGCTGTTCAAACGCATCACCGGAGAGGGCTGCAACGAATACATTGTCCGTAAGCGGATCGAAAAAGCGAAGGCGCTGCTCGAGGCGACGACGATGAAGATCGGAGAGATCGCGCAGACCGTGGGATATACAGATATAAATTATTTTTCGCTCGCCTTTAAAAAACACACGGGAATGTCACCGACCAAGTACCGGAGTGCGCGGCAGGGAGGGGAAGGGAAGAAGATAGGCTGAGTCTGCCTGATAAACTTCGAAATATCAAAAGGGGATCCGCTTTGTGATATCAATCATTAAGCGGATCCCCTTTTGTCATGGTGTCTATTCCGTCGGAGAAGAAAGCTTGAAATTCCGAAGGTGCATATAAACGGTATTTTTGGAAATGTTCAGCTGCTTGGAAACGGTGATCACGGCATCCTTCAGCTGGAAAATTCCCTGCTGATACAAACGGAGAATGATTTCCTTGTTTTTGTTTGAGGAAGAAATGGTAGGATCATGGAACACAGCTTCTTTTGTTTTGACAAGCGAAGAAAGTATCAGGTCGTCGATATTGTCTGAAAATGTTTCGGAAGAAGCTTGAGATGCAGAAGAAAAATCCTGTGACGGAAGCAGCTCCTGCAGAAATTCGGAAAGTGGCATTTCCATATGAAAATTCACGCAAAGCAAGCCGATGATCCGCCCGTGCTCACCTGTGATTGGAATGGTGCAGGAGCGAAGTAAAGAATGGGAATTGTTTTTATTAAAGTATGGAGAAACGGTGCGAGAAGGATCCTGTTCAAGCTGCCCGAGCATTTTCAGGGCAAGATCCGTGATGGGAGAGCCATCGCTTCGACCGGTATAATGTCCGTTGATGATCTTTATGACGGAGTGATCCAGGCTTTCCAGACTGTGCAGTACTAATTCATATCCGTTTCCAAGGTATGCGCCGAGTCCGTCCAGCATGAGTGAGAAGGAATTGAGAATATTCCGGTCTGTTTCTGTGAGTTTTAAGAAGGAATTGTCCATAAGCTTGCTACCTCTTTTCTTTTATGATGCTGACTGATTTAGATGATACCAGGGAGTGCAGCACATGGAACAATCCGGGGGGTATCATAGTTGTGAGAATCCCAACAGCATTAGATGTGCGTGTTGGATGAAATTTATTTCATTGTAAATTGCCATGCCAGAACACTTACAGTGTTTATTATAAGCAAGAAAATAAGAATATGCAAGGATGAATGCAGTTTATGGACGATTTTTTAACTGAAAAAAAGTATTTCGTAATAATATAAATAATGAACTATAAACTATTGACTGAAAAATATTTTATTGATATAATGAGGATAGTAAATTTTTGAAATAAGGCTACCGCAATCTCATTGGCTTTAGACAATGGGTAGTTCACCGCACCAGAATGATGATTATGTGCAATCCACATAATCCGACGGGGCGTGCGTGGTCCATGGAAGAAATGCAGCAGACGGCAGAGTTTTGTAAGAAGCATGATCTGATTCTGTTTACGGATGAAATTCACGGTGATTTAACGAAAACGGGAGTAAAGCATCATACGATGCTGTCGGTTTCAGAAGAGATGAATGAGCGGCTGGTTGTGGCGAGTGCACCTACGAAGACCTTCAATATTCCGGGAGTGATTGTCTCTTATATGATTATTCCGAATGAAGATCTGAGAAACAGGATTGCAGCCGTGATTGATCGTATTGGAATGCACAATCCGAATATTTTTGCTGTGACTGCGGTAGAAACGGCCTACACAAAATGTGATGACTGGTACGAGGCAGTCAAAAAATACATAGATGAGAATGAAGCATTCACAAGAGCGTTTTTTGCAGAGCATTTTCCGGAGCTGCATATCTATCCGCGAGAGGGAACGTACCTGCTCTGGATAGATTATCAGGATACCGGATTAACGGAACAGCAATTGGAAGAGTGGTTCCTGAAAAAGGCAAATGCGTCTGTTTATATGGGAAGCGTATTCGGGGAAGCCGGAAGAGGATGTATTCGACTGAATGTGGCGTCTCCGAGAAGTGTGTTATACGAAGCATATAATCGCATGCGGAAGGTCTGGAAGGACTGGTAAAGAAACGGTTCTGTCAGAAATATAGAAGGAAGCAGCAGGATCTGCGTAAAATATCCTGCTTTTTGGGGAAGGTATTAAAATAGAAATGAGCTGTACATCGGAACGAGCGAGGCAGATTGCGACCTGATAAAAGGAAACGTACAGATCTGACGAAATCCGGAAGGGTATGCAAAAAAGCAGGAGTGATATTGACTGAAAATATCGACTCCTGCTTTTTGCATTACAAAGAAAATCTGCGATAGGATATTGTATTTATTCGTGATATACCAGACGGTCTTCGGTAATATTTTCCAGAACCTCCAGATAGCGCTTTGCCCAGTAATGAGCCATGGAAAGGTTCAGATCAAGGTAATTACCGCAGTCTCTTGGAGATGCTCCCGGGATCTCGCCCTCGTAGTCGCGGATGAAGCGGAACATGGAAACGAGCAGATCTACGATGTCCTTTGACTCAAGATCACCTGCAAGGATCAGATAGAATCCAGTGCGGCATCCCATCGGTCCAAAGTAGATGGTCTTATCTTTGTACTCCGGGTGATTGCGGAGATAAGTAGCGCCAAGATGCTCAATGGAGTGAACTTCAGCGGTATTGAGTACCGGCTCCAGATTCGGAGCGGTCATACGCAGATCGAAAGTCGTCACAACCTCAGCACCTACATGATCTTTTCTTGATACGTAAACGCCCGGACGGAGTGTAAGATGATTCACAGTAAAACTAGCAATTTTTTCCATAGTGTTTTCTCCTCATGTCACAGTATTACAGCCTTTCGGCTTTTCCAAACATTTTTTAGTATCGCGCAGATATCGGAAAAAGTCAATGCAAATGTTCTGATAGCTGGTTATAAAGAAAAATTAGAAATGGAAGGTATCCTTCAGTCCGACCCATTTTTGATCCTTGTCACTTAAATTCAGCGGTGTGCCGTCAGAGAGCGTGTAGCCTTCAGCGGAAGCGCTGCCCTGGTAGGTGCCTGCAAGCTGAGGCCAGGTGATACCGATCTCCGGATCATTCCATGCCATGCCGCCTTCATCACCCTGATGATAGAAATCCGTGCACTTGTAGCAAAATTCTGCAATGTCGCTGAGCACGAGAAAGCCGTGTGCAAAGCCCTGCGGGATGTAGAACTGTTTATGGTTTTCCTCGGTCAGCTCGATGCCGTACCATTTTCCGAAGGTCTTGCTGTCGGAGCGGAGATCGACCGCTACATCATAGACGGAACCGCGGATGGCACGCACAAGCTTGCCCTGCGGGAACTGTTTCTGGAAATGCAGGCCGCGCAGCACACCCTTCGTGGAGCTGGACTGATTGTCCTGCACGAACTCCATCGTGAGTCCGGCCTCCTTCATATCATTCTGATTATATGTTTCTACAAAATAGCCGCGGGCATCGCCGTGAACGGTCGGTGTGATGACACACAGACCCTCGATACCGCCGACATTCTTTTCTACCTGAATCTGTCCCATAATATTTACCACTGCTAAAGTGTATTCTTTAGCGGCGTTTCCTTTCTAAAAATTTATAATGAAAAGTAGCGATTTACATAGTAAATCAGCAGATTTCCCCATCTGTATTAAAATTCAGCTCCTGCAGATATCGATGCAGCGCATCCTGCCAGGTCGGAAGCGGGGTAAAGCCGTTTGCAGCCAGCTTGCTCTTATCGAGGCGGCTGTTAAACGGGCGGGCTGCCTTGGATACGCCGTACTCTGCGGTCGTGACCGGAGATACGTGCAGGCGATCCTCTTTGTACTCGTCATGTCCAAGCTCGGCAGCCTGACGGAAGATTTCCTTTGTAAAATCATACCAGCTGATATACTCGCCGGAGTTCGTCGCATGATAGTAGCCGTATTTATCGGTTTCGATCATATCAACGAGCAGGCGGGCAAGGTCGTAGGTGTAGGTCGGTGTACCGATCTGGTCGCTGACGACACGCAGAGAAGTGAGCTTCCGGCCAAGGTTCAGCATCGTTTTGATGAAATTTTTACCATTTTTTCCGAATACCCATGCGATACGGACGATGAAATACTTATCCAGGGTTTTGCTGACCGCGAGCTCGCCCTCGAGCTTTGTCTGACCGTAGATGTTTAACGGCTTGTAGTCCTTGCAGTCCGGGAGCCACGGTTCGCTCCCCTGTCCGTCAAATACATAGTCGGTGCTGATATAGACCATCTTGCAGTCGAGTGCCTTGCAGACTGTTGCGATGTTTCTGGTGCCGTCCGCATTGATGGCACGTACTTTTGCGACCTTATCATCGTCCTCTGCGAGATCGACGGCGGTCCACGCCGCACAGTGTACGACGACGTCCGGCTTTACATCCTGCAATGTCTTTTCAACCGCCGCAGCATCAGTGATATCCATGGAAATATAGGGCATGGTGGTAACAGCTGTGCCGTCTGAAATGCCGCTGTAGGACGGAGCGATATCCGAACCAACGCCTTCATAGCCACGCTTTGCCAGTTCATTCATCACATCATGTCCAAGCTGTCCGGCAACGCCGGTTACAAATACCTTCATTTTCAATTCCTCCTGTTTTTATCGGTTTCCGTACATTTTTTCATAATAGTTCTGATACTCACCGGAAATAATCGTTTCCCACCACTCCTTGTTGTCGAGATACCACTGGATGGTCTTCTTGATGCCGTCTGCAAATTTTGTTTCCGGCAGCCAGCCGAGCTCGTTGTGAATCTTTGTCGGGTCGATCGCGTAGCGCATGTCATGGCCTTTGCGGTCGGTCACGTAGGTGATCAGGCTTTCCGGTTTGCCAAGCTCCTTGCAGATAATCTTTACGATATCGATGTTCTTCATCTCGTTGTGTCCGCCGACGTTGTAGACTTCGCCGACACGACCCTTGTGGATGATCAGGTCAATGGCACGGCAGTGATCTTCGACGTACAGCCAGTCACGTACATTTTCACCCTTACCATATACCGGAAGCGGTTTGTCATTCAGCGCATTTGCGATCATCAGCGGGATCAGCTTCTCCGGGAAATGATACGGACCGTAGTTGTTGGAGCAGCGGCTGATGGAGACCGGAAGACCGTAGGTGCGGTGATAAGCGAGAACAAGCAGATCGGCAGACGCCTTGGATGAGCTGTACGGGCTGCTTGTGTGGATCGGAGTCTCCTCTGTGAAGAAGAGGTCCGGGCGGTCGAGCGGCAGATCGCCGTATACTTCATCAGTGGATACCTGATGATAACGCTGGATTCCGTACTTTCTGCAGGCATCCATCAGAACAGCAGTACCGATGATGTTCGTGTTCAGGAAAATCTCCGGGTTCTCGATGGAGCGGTCTACATGGCTCTCTGCTGCGAAGTTTACAACCATATCCGGATGCTCCTCCTCGAAGAGCTTGTAGACTGCTTCGCGGTCAGTGATGCTTTCTTTTACAAAACGGAAATTCGGATTGTCCATGACCGGAGCCAGGGTCGAGAGATTGCCGGCATAGGTCAGGCAGTCCAGACAGATGATCCGGTAATCCGGGTATTTTTTCAGCATGTGAAAAATAAAGTTGCTTCCGATAAATCCGGCACCGCCGGTAACGATAATATTCATAGTGGTAAGTCCTTTCTGGTATGTAAAATTGGTTATGGTTACATAAAGTTTATTTTTGCGAGCCTTATAAAGTAAAATCGGAATCAGATTCCATGCAGAATATCAATATACTTGTTATCAAGCACATCTTTCAGGTACTGGCCATACTGATTTTTCTTAAGCACTTCATATACCTTGAGCACTTCCTCTTTGGTGATCCAGCCGTTGCGGTAGGCGATCTCCTCGAGGCAGGCGATTTTACGATGCTGATGATCCTCGACGGTCTTTACGAAGTTCGTCGCTTCGACAAGACTCTCATGTGTGCCGGTGTCGAGCCAGGTGAAGCCCTGTCCGAGCAGCTCGACGTTCAGAGTACCTTTTTCCAGATAAATGCGGTTCAGGTCGGTGATCTCAAGCTCGCCGCGTGCGCTTGGTTTTAATCCTTTGGCGTATTCTACGACCTTGTTGTCGTAAAAATAGAGACCGGTCACGCAGTAGTTGCTCTTCGGATGCTCCGGTTTTTCCTCAATGGAGATTGCTTTGCCATCCTGATTGAACTCAACGATACCGAACCGTTCCGGGTCGTCCACATAGTAGCCGAAGACCGTTGCACCCTTGCCGGATTCGGCATTGTCTACCGCATCCTTCAAGCGGGTATTCAGACCCTGCCCGGTGAAAATGTTGTCGCCCAGTACCATTGCTACGGTGTCATCCCCGATAAATTTTTCGCCGATCAGGAATGCCTGGGCCAGTCCGTCCGGACTTGGCTGCACTTCATAGGAGAGGTGTACGCCGAACTGATGTCCGTCACCGAGCAGCTCGTGGAAGCGCGGCGTGTCCTGCGGAGTGGAGATGATCAGAATATCACGGATGCCTGCGTTCATCAGAACGGACATCGGATAGTAGATCATCGGCTTGTCGTAGATCGGGAGCAGCTGCTTTGATGTCACCATCGTAAGCGGGTAAAGACGTGTGCCGGAGCCTCCGGCCAGAATAATACCTTTCATTATTCGTCCTCCTTGTGAAAGCTTATGCTTTAGTGAAGCGGATCGTGATATCCGCCGATTGTTCTGTCGTTCCCAGGATCCGGAATTTCTCCGGATCTGTTGTATGAGGCTATTATAGAAGATGACGTAACGTCACCTTCAAGCACTTTTTTCAATTTTGCAGGATTTTATGAATAATGGCTGATCTGAGGAGATTTTATCGAGTGAAATTTATGCAGAAAAGCGTGAACAGGCTAGACTACCGGGCCAGAAAGAGCCCGGCATCTTTGGTGATGTGAAAACCGTTCGCGACCTTTCGCTCCACAAAGGTACGGAATTCGTGATAACGGTCCAGCAGCAGCTGGTTCTGATTCCCATGACAGGAAAGAATATATTCAATCAGAGGCTCGGCACGATCCAGCTCGATAGAATCTTCGTAATACCGGCAGGTGACGTCAGGAAAATACGGGGCGAGCAGGTCGGCACCGTTTTCCAGCCCAAACCGCTCATACAGCTTTTCCGCAGAGAGTACGATGCGGCTGTCAAATTCCTGCACAAGTGTGCTGATTTCACACATATGCCGTCTGCCATAGGTACTGCAAAGAAAGCGGCCGCCTTTTTTCAGAACACGGCGCACCTCAGAAAAGACCCTGCCGGGCTCCTGGCAGTAGAACAGGACATGATTGGCGATGACGAGATCAAAGCTCTGGTCCGGATAAGGAATCTCATGGCAGTCAAAGGCGCGGAAGGAAAAGCGGGAGTCGGCAGCTCCGATGCTTCTGCGCGCATCCCGAAGCATGCCGGACGACACATCGGAGAGTGTGATGGCAAGCGATGCCGGAAGTTTGTCGCGGTTTTCCGTCCAGAGCGCACCGTTGCCGCAGCCAACTTCAAGGATCAGCTGCCCGCTTGCAATTTCGCATTGCTCATAGACCCACGGGAACCAGCCTTGCGGATTCGTCGAAAACTCATGGTGCAGTCGTATGCGGGCAGAAATGTTGGAGGCATCCCGGTACTGCGTCTTGAGACTTTTTTCCATTCCGGTCAGGTGAATCAGATCGAGCATCTGGCTCCAGTCCACCTGCTCATTTTTCCGGATCACATTTACCGTATCCTCAATGGCATGCTCTACGAGCTGCATCTGCTCGATACGGTCCTGTACGAGCTTCTTCTGCATTTTCAAAGACGTAAGCATAAAATGATAGTCCGTATCATTGATCGTCATTTCCCGGATATCGTCGAGCGAGAATCCCAGATATTTGAGCAGAAGGATCTGCTGCAGTCTTGCAAAATCTGAGTCTGTGTAAAAGCGTGCACCGGATGGGTTAACGTAGGATGGCTTTAAAATATTCTGTTTATCGTAAAAACGAATTGTCCGGATAGAGACGTTCGCCATGCGGGCAAACTGACCGGAGGAGTAGTAGCCGGGAAGATTCATGGATCGATTTTCTCCTTCCATTCCAAAATGCCAAGTCCATCCAGACTGTTTTTGCATTTTGCTACATTCTTTATATCAATCGAACGTTCAGCACATAGGACACAGACACGCTCTTCGAGCGATGCGCTGCTGCGCAGCTTCCGTCTGTGGCTAATGGGCGGAACGCCCATTCCAAAATGCCAATACAGTCTTCCACAAATAAATTTGTTCCAGACTGTTTTTGCATTTTGCTATTGTGCTGAACTGGTTATATTATATGATAGGGCGGGAAGGGAGGGGAGTCAAGGGAAAACTTTGGATCTGCGTTGGCAGAAAAACTTTGGGTTTGTGTGGAAAATGTTTTGAGGTTGAAGGAACAGGTTGCCGGAACAGTAAAAAATCAGGTTGCATACGAGACGAAATCACGATAGAATAAA
>OLPO01001377.1_pt1 | contig 16731 bp, 40 predicted proteins | sample 1672831 | NCBI WGS metagenome assembly OLPO01 (sample SAMEA3136728, study PRJEB25190) | human gut metagenome
CCCATTCAACAAGCATCAAGTCTATGCTATGTTTTGCGTAGGATTGTTAACGAAGATGAATCTAGGCAGGTCACTTTGTTGGAACTACTTGAAGATCATCCAAAAGCGATTATATTTTATAACTTTGACTATGAACGAGAAATTCTTCTAAACCTTGGATATTCAGAAGGCACAAAAATTGCTGAATGGTCCGGACATACGCATCAACCTGTTCCAACAGGAAACAAATGGGTCTATCTGACTCAGTATAATTCAGGCTGCGAAGGCTGGAATTGCATAACTACAGATACAATCATATTTTATAGTCAGAATTACAGCTATAAAGTCATGACTCAGGCTGCAGGACGTATTGATAGGCTCAATACCAAATTTATAGACCTCTACTATTTTCATCTCAAGTCACGATCTGGTATTGACCTCGCAATTAGTAGAGCTCTCAAAGAGAAGAAACAATTCAATGAAACTAGATGGGTAAACAAATGGATCACCTAAATTATTTATGTTTTAAGGAGGAAACAAAATGAAAGAAGTAATTAGCACCTTGCTCGAGCATCCAATCAGAACGGCAATTGTTGTTGGAGTTATCGCTGGTGGTATTGCAAGAGTTGCACTGGCAGTTAAAGGCGAGCAGTCTAGTGAATAAAAGTAATTCGCGAAATTAACACTCCGTATTATGAAAGGAGAGTGGATTACATGTGTGAGTATATCGTTGGGTTCTACTGCGACGGAGACGTATCCGACGTTTACGTTCGTGCTAGTAGTGAGGCAGACGCCATCGAGCTGGCATCGTACGGGATGGAGGGATACCCCGAGCTGGTATTCAACGTCCACACGGGAGAAACGCATTATCTCCCAAAGAAAGGGAGCTGACAAGGCTTCCTTTTTATTTTTTGTCTGATAATGAAAGGAGAAAATATGATTGAACTGACTCATTACAATGATGGAAAGAACAATTTTCAATCTCATGAAGTAAGTATTAAAGAGCAATATTTTTACAATGCGAAGTATGATGTAACAAGTCATAATGTTTTCTCTTTGATTGGATATGGTGAAACAAAAGAAGAAGCCCTGGAAGATTATAAGAAGAAGTTCAGTTATGTTATGGATGAGTTACGAGCTTTTGAACGGATGCTATTTGAAACTAGCATATTGGAAAATAGCATGATAGAAGTAGATGCTAGCGGAAATGAAATCAAATAGTTATTTACTTATTCAGGAGGAATAAATAATGGATGCTTTAGAATTCATTCATGAGAGAAATCGTATGTGCAATTCTTTCGGCCATATTAGTTGCGGAAATTGTCCTGCTAATAAACATGGCGAATGCATAATCACCCTATGGGACGAGGAGATAGTTCCGATTGTCGAAAAGTGGTCTAAAGAGAACCCAATCAAAACAAGACAGAGTGAGTTCTTGAAACTGTTTCCAGAAGCATATGTTGGCGGAGATGGGTGCCTTGCCCTGAATCCCTGTGAGTTCTACCCAAATATGCGTAAAGAGTGTACTAATAAGTATAATTGGTGCTCTGATTGTCGCCATAAATTTTGGATGCAGGAGATAGAATGATGGGTAAGAAATTGTGCATCGAATATTGCAGCGGCTTTGTAATGATGGAAGAGAGAGTAGCATTCTTACGTGACCATGGCATAGAGCCATTTAGCATCTTTCCTTATGGTGATAATGGCTGGCGTATTGTATATGAGATATGAGAATGCTCAGATAAGCAAATTTACAGATTTCATTTTTTAATAAAAAAGGAGAAAAGACTATGGCAGCTAAAGCCGGCACAAGTAAAAAGAACAAGGACGATATTTTCTATGGATTTGTACTCAATGAGGATCAGCAAAAATTTGTAGATGCCATCATGAGCGACGACTATAATTTTGTTTTGGCGGATGCAACTGCAGGCTCTGGTAAAACACTTTTATCAGTAGCCTGTGCGAATCTTCTCATTAACAGAGATCATAAGTATGACTCTGCAACATTTATTTTTCCGACTGTAGAAGAATCATCTTTAGGTTATAGACCTGGCAGCACTAGCGAAAAGGAAGCCGACTATCTTGCACCTCTTTACCAGGCTTTGATTAAATGTAATATTATCCCAACGCAAGCAATCTCTTCTGATATTTCAAATAAGAATGGAACAGCATGGCTTGAAGCCCATTCTGCTACTTTCATGCGAGGTATCAATCTTGAGCGGCAAGTTGTGATTATTGATGAATGCCAAAATATGAGTATTCCTATTATTAAGCGAATTCTTTCTAGATGCTATGACAACTGTAAGGTAATTTGCATTGGATGCCAAGCACAGACTGATGTTCCTATCCATAAATCTGGATTTAGTCAGCTAATTCAACATATGGAAGACTTTGAAGGTTACATCAAATGCGAGTTGCCGATCAGCTATCGTGGTAAGCTTGCAATGCATATTGACAAACTTTAAAAGAAGAGAATAATAGCCATTAACTTTGTTTAATTTATATTTTAAAACGTTTAAATTTTTATTAAAAGAAAGGAAATTTATTATGGAATTCAAGAATGTTAAGAACCTCCTCGCTGAAAACTTCGCACGTATCTCTGCAACTAACCGATTCTTCGAAACTGACATTGACAAGGACTATCTCTGGAATCTCTACCTCGACAGCTTCCCCGAAGGCACTAACCCCATTTACCGTGAAAGACGCTGTTATGATTGCAGCGCATGCCGACAGTTTATCAGAAATATTGGCGGTGCTGTCTATATCGATGATGATCTGAATGCCCACTCTATTTTCGAATTTGACACCCATAGTACGACTTTCCAGCCTGTTATGGACACTTTAGCGGACTACGTTACCAGCAGACCCATCATTGATATTTACCTCAACGATTCTCCCACTGTTGGCATTAACCAGGATCGAGAACTCCTCGATGACGGCACTGTACATACTTGGGAGCATTTCTTTGTAAAACTTCCTTCTACTATGTATAACATTCACAAAGATTACATTCCCACCGAAAAAGCAAAGATCCGTGACAGAAAGAATGTATTCAAGCGTTCTCTTGATGAGATTTCTATGGATGCAATTGATACTGTTCTTGAGCTTATTACCTCCAACGCTATTTATAAGGGCGAGGAATGGAAGAAACCTATCAAAATGCTGAAAAATTTCAAAGCACTTTATTCTGTCACTCCCGATACTAAGAAGGATCTTTATGCTTGGCGTACTGCTCTAACTCTTAGTAACACTATCGGCCATATCCGTAATCACTCCATGGGTGTTCTGCTGACTGATATTTCTGAAGGTATGGAACTGGATACCGCAGTTAGACGCTATGAGAAGATTGTAGCTCCGACTAACTACAAGCGTCCTAAGGCTATTTTCACTAAGAAGATGCTGGAAGATGCAAAGCAAAAGATCACAGAGCTCGGCTATATGGATTCTCTGCCTAGACGGTTTGCTACTCTGGACGATATTACGGTCAACAACATCCTCTTCTCTAATCGAGATGCTGCTAAGAGAATCAGCGGTGATATTTTCGACGATATGATGACTGATGTTGCAATTGATCCGAAGAAGTTCTCTAGGGTCGAAGAGGTATCTGCTGAGAAGTTTGTCAATGATATTCTTCCGACGGCTAAGGATGTTGAGGTTCTTCTTGAGAACAGGCATGCTCAGAATATGGTTTCTCTGATTGCTCCTGTTAATAAGGAAGCTAAGAGCATGTTTAAGTGGAACAACGGTTTCAGCTGGGCTTATACCGGTAACATCACCGACAGCGATATTCGAGAGAATGTCAAGAGTGCTGGTGGTCGAGTAGATGGTGTGCTTCGCTTTAGCATTCAGTGGAATGAAGACAGTACTGATAATTGCGACCTGGATGCACATTGTGTCGAACCCAGTAGTTACGAGATTTACTTTGGTTCTGCTAAGAAGCCTAGATTCTCTCCGAATCATGGTCAGCTTGATGTTGATATTATTCATCCTCAGGGTAAGGTAGCTGTAGAGAATATCACTTGGGATGATAAAACTCGCATGAGAGAAGGTGTCTATCGTTTCTATGTACATCAGTATTCTGGTAGTGCAAGACATGGTTTCAGAGCTGAGATTGAATTCAATGACACTATCTATTCCTTCGACTATGGCAAGCCCATGAGATGCGGTGAAGCAGTTAAAGTGGCAGACGTTTATCTCGATCGTTTCGGCAACTTCACTATTAAGGAGCTTCTTCCTTCGACTGTTTCCTCGAGAGAAATTTGGGGTCTGAAGACTAACAACTTTGTGCCTGTTACTATTGTTATGCACTCTCCGAATTACTGGGACGATCAGCAGGGCATTGGCCACAGACATTATTTCTTCATGCTGAAAGATTGTATCAACCCCGAGCAGCCTAATGGCTTCTACAATGAATTCCTCGATAACCGTCTCAACGAGCATAAGCGAGTATTCGAGGCCCTCGGAAGCAAGCTCGCAGTCACTAGCGCCGATGATCAGCTGTCCGGCGTCGGCTTCAGTGCGACCAAACGCAATAATCTTATTGTTAAAGTTAAGGGTGCAACTGAGCGCATCATGAAAGTCAATTTCTAATCAACAAATTTATATTTTAAAGGAGAATTAATTATGAATAACGCTACTATCAACAACATGTTCGAAATGGCTTCCCAGTTCAAGTTCCGGTATCCCTGGAAAGGCACGATCACTACTGAAGACCTTTGGGATCTCAATCAGGGTCAGCTCGATGCTGTATATCAGGCACTTTCCAAGGAACTGAAGACGTGCCAGGAAGGAAACAGCCTGCTTTCTACCAAGCCTGCGAACCTTTTCAATAAGGAACAGGATCTGACTTGTAAGATCGAGATTGTCAAGTATATTTTCAATTACAAGCAGCAGGCAGCTGAGCTTCATCGAATGGAAGCAGAGAGAGCCGCAAAGAAGCAGCATATTTTGGAAGTCCTGGCTGCAAAGCAGGAGAATGCTCTTCAGAATATGTCTGAGGAAGATCTGCAGAAGATGCTGGATGATCTCGGTTAATTTCTAATCAAAACCGGCACCGCAGCGGTATACCTGCGGCTCTTTTATATTTTGAAAGGAGAAATTGAACATGACTAAGAACGATGTGTTTAGTATTATTTTTGGTATTGCTGGACTGGTAGGCATCGGTTATGCTATCGGTACTCATACTAAGATGGCTAAGATCAGTGAAAGACTTGACCGAAGTATCAATGATCTTGCTGACAATGTGGAATTTGATATTCCTGAAAAGCTTGTCGACAAAGCGATCGAGGAAGCAGCTAAGAACGAAGCAAGACGAGCTGTCGAGATTGCTACGAGAGAAACTGTTGAACAGGTAAAGAATGATATTCATACCAAAGTTCAGAGAGAAGTTGACAAGGAATACGACAACATCAAGGAATCTGTCTTGAAGGAAATCACGGTCTCTGCAAGCAAGATTGATGCATCCAAGGTTCGTAAGGATGTTGAAGAAGCTGCTAAAAAGACTGCACTCGACAAATTTGATGACAATCTTGATGATATTCTTGAGAAGTTTAATAAGGATCTGGAGAACACTTCTAAAATTTATGGATCCATCAGAGAAGCTCTTACTAAAGATTCCAGCTCTAGCAAGGGCTTTGTAGTTCGACTTGACTAAAGCCTATGGACTTCTCTGCTAAAAATTTCACCGACAAGCAAAAGATCCAACTCCTCCAACGAAGTATCCTCGTTAATTCCTACGCATATTACGAGCTCAATGAAAACATCTTAAGTGACTTCCAATACGACGCAAACACCCGACAACTTCTTGAGTTAAGAAACTCAGCACCTGAAGCTTACAATAAAAGCAGATACCGTAAGTATTTCGATAACTTTGAAAGTGGAACTGGTTTTGACTTAACCAGCCGCTTAAAAGCTAATCGACAATTGTACCAGCAAGTAGCTAGAGATGCTCACTTGGCATTACGACTGAAAGGAGAGTTTAATGGAGAACGATACTCCCAAGATTAAGGTCAAGCAGGTTCGTGGCCATTGGGAAGTCTATCTTGACGGGGAATTCTACTGTTCCGCCGACAGCTATACTGAGGCAGTCAATGAGGCTGCGGAAATTCTTTACAACTAATTTAAAAGGAGAATTAACTATGTCTAATGACGATATGATTTATATTTGTACCTTCCCGAATCGCTATGCTGCAAATCTGGTTATGTCTTTTATGCATGAGATTGTGAGTGACTATGGCTGGGCGACAATGGCTGATCTGAAAGACATGAGTGGAATTACCTCTACCTATAATGACACCACCAAGGGTTGGTCTCTTAACGCACTTGACAATGCAGTAATTAAAAAGTGCAAATATAGCTATGAACTGTATATGCCTCAGTTCGACTGATTCAAGGATGCTATGGATGACTGTGACTGCAGTGCATGCGAAGAGTGCAATGAGTATGACGATGATGAGTACGATTATGGTAGAGAACCTGTGAATCTCAGTGTTCCCTTCGAGTGCTATCTCGAGCACCCTGAGGTTATTGACCATGCAATTCAGGCACTCTTCAAGGTTCCAGAGAAGCTAGAAGGCCGTCCCGTCTTCATCAGCATTACTTAATTTATATTTTTTAAAGGAGAAAACAACTATGAAAAAGAAGGAAACCTCATTTGGAGTCAAGCTTCTGGCTTACATCACTGTTATTGCCCTCTCTTGGGCCCTCAGCACTGGTATCCTCTTCCTTGCATCTCTTTGTTTTAGAAAACCTTTTGATCTGAGCATTGCCACCGGCGTTTGGCTGATTCTTATGGAAATTCGTTTCTTCCTTGTCCCGGTTCGATCTAAGAATTAAGGAGGATATACATAATGGAACGGTGGACTCCTCGGGTTGGAACTCTTTTAGAAAGAATTATGACAGTCCAGCAACGTGACATGCCGAAAGCAGAGCCTGAACTTTGCAAGGTGGTTTATGTTAACTACCCGCATCGCTACTACACTGTGCGATTCTTTGAAACTAGCATTCAGGAGAGTTATAAGTTTGCTGAATTACTTGCTCTGCGTTAATTGATATTTTGGAGGGAGTCTCATGATGAATATCTACTATGCTCACCATCAGTGGAAGTACGGAACTAAGACCGAGGACTACGAGCTCAAGCTGATTCGAAGATATTTCCCGAATGCTGACATCTTCAATCCGGCTACTGACTTAGTGTCGACTAAAGAGGATGGAGAAGCCATCGTTATGGACGAATGTCTGAAGACTATCGAAGACTGTGATATTTTGGTCTTCAGCAGTTTGAATGGCACTGTTGGATCGGGAGTCTATCAGGAGGTCGAGAAAGCGAAGGATCTTGGTAAGACGATCTTTTATATTTACCACGATTCGCTGGTAATTGACTTCTGGATTGATGAACGTGAAGATATGCGGAAAACTGACCGTATGTTCGCTTTTGTAGACGTTTAAAATTACAAGAAAGGATCTATTGTGTGAACTTTGAAACTTTTAATAAACTTCTGGATGAGTTGGACGGTAACTCTCTTGAGACGCTGAAGCAGAAGAATGCCAAGTATGCCTCTCCGGACGATTGCTTACATAACTTTGATGCTGGAGCGGAAATCATGGGTTCTACTCCTGCACAATGCACCTGGGGTTACATGACTAAACATCTTGTTGCGTTACGTGACAAGGTAGAGAAGAACGATTTCCATGACAGAGATGATCTTCTCGAGAAATGCCAGGACATCATCAATTATATTCGTTTTATCTGGTTGATTGGGAACGAAGAGAGAAGTAAGTATACCCAAGGGGATGCTGATGCCTCTAAGCCAGTCAAGCTTAACAGCAACTACGATTGTTCCTCGTATTTTGATGGTAAATGTCTTGGCACGAAAGAATGCGATCCGTGTAATTATGTTCCTGGTAAAGGATGCCGTTATTACGATGTAGTAGACATTTAATTCGCGAAAAATACAGATCCTATTATGAAAGAGTATACACTATTCTAAAAGGTTACGTTTGTGGTGGATAGACACTGGTGAAATAGGAGGTTGATTCGGCGTAAAGTGCACAGAGTTTGTGGTGAATAGACACTGGTGAAATAGGAGGTTGATTCGGCTATTGGTGCACAGCGTATATTCTTTTATCTTTAAGAGGGCTCGGTGGAAACATCGGGTCCTCTTTTATTTTCAATAATTATTTTTGAAAAGGAGATTTAACTATGACTTTCTACGAGATGCAGCGGGATAACCATATCAAGCCTAAGGCTAAGATCTTCTTCGGCAATGCGGGAGGGACTCGTGCGGATCAGCTCTTTGGAGAGTGGATGGAAGAGCACCCTCGCGCGATCATTATTGATTTTAAGTACGACCAGGTACGATATGGCGACCATTCTATTGTGATTCTTTACGAAGAGACAGAGGAATGACACTTAATGAATTTCTACGACAATGTATTGAACTTGGATATGCCAACAAGAAAGATCGGCAGCGAATTAAACGATGGTGCGAAGAAAATCCGAAAGAAGCCTATGACGAAGACGACTTTATGGACGTTTTCAGATATTTGAACACACCGAAACACTAAACTTAGGAGGGAAATATGATCTTTTCATTTTGGAAGAAGCTAGCTAGTAAAAGCGACGATTATCAGCAAGGTTACATAGATGGTTTTGAGGATGGTCTTCTTGCAGGGTTGAGAGACTCTAAAGAGACATGCAATGCGACATCCTCGACTAAAACCTGGGAAGAGATCTATACGGAATCATCGTATTGATATTTATGGAGGAGAAATGAGAACTGAAACTTGGTACGGACACGAGATCCGTTTTGTTGAAATTAATGGTGAGTGGTATGCCATTCTGAAGGATATTTGTGATGCTCTTAATCTGAGGTCTAAAGACGTATCGCAAAGAATTAGCCCGGACATGCTTGAACGGGTAAATGTGTCGTCTAAAGTTGATATGCCCTCAAAGTATACTAACTCTGGTGCTACGGCAAAAGACAAGGACGGTTCAACCGATGTCGTCTTTAACACTTTTAATAAAAGTTATTGGATGCTCGCCGTAAACGAAGCTGGTATCTATCAAGCTCTCTTCGCTAGTCGCAAACTCGAGGCTCGTAAATTCCAGTTATGGACGTTTGATATTTTGAAGAAACTTCGCAAGGGCGTTGGGCTCCAGGGTTATGAAGTTATGCGAATGACTGAGCCTGAGATCCAGGAGCAAATCAATTGGTTCCTTGACAGTCTTTATTGGGATGAAGAAGCAGGCAAAGTAATGGTGAGTGTGACTGTTCAGGGCGGAGATACGGATCAGATTCCGCTTGATGAGTATATTGAGGAGGAATAACTATGGCTGATTTTCTCTATTGTATCTTTGTGCTACCGCTGGTTCTTGGGCTTTTACCCTTGATTCTACCGTTTATTTTCTTACTGTAAATTAATTTAAAATAAGGAGGATAATTAAATGCCTATTTACGATGCTCTCTATAAGGTCGGTCTTAATTCCATGTATGGTATGCAGCTTATCGTGCATCCGGGAAAGCCTAAGCATGTCTACTACGATGGAGCTGCTGGTGTTACTGTAGTCGTCTGGTTGGACGGCACCAAGACTATTGTTCGAGCAGCTGAAGGTGATCCACACAATGCGTATCTCGGTTATTGTGCTGCTCTGGCAAAGAAGGTTCATGGCACAAACAGTGCTCTCAAGCATGATCTTGAGAAAGTTTTAGTCATGGTCGAGAAGAAGGAGAAAGCGAAGAAAAATGAAGATTCCAGAGATTAAATGGATCCCATTCGATAAGGATAAACCTCCTGATATTCCTGTCAGCGTGAATGGAGAAACGCGGTATCTGATTTTCTTTAGAGAAGCTTACCTTTTTGCTAGTTACAATGGCTACAAGTATCATACTGATATTGCTACACCAAACGGGAGCTATCTCGGAAACTTTTGGAATACTAGCAACGACTGGCTTTATGGTGGAAACAAAATCGAAGTTCTTGCATATGCGGAGCTTCCTTGCTATATGAATGAATCCGAATTAATGGAGGTTTGAAATAATGTATACAAAACATAATTTATCAACAGATATTGTTAATTTGTTCGATGTTCTGACCCGGATGAAGAAGCTGAGAGGCATGACGACGGCAATTGTGCTTGTCTATATGGGATGGAATACTGGGATCTTGTAGATCGGGTGGAGTACATTCTCGCATCGGTTAAAGGAGAGGAACATGACTCTTGAAGAACTGAAAACTGAGGCTGATAAGCTTGGATACCGACTAGTGAAGAAACCCGAACGAATCACATTGCTACCATGCCCTGTTTGTGGAAGAAAAAACACTAGCGAATGGTACGCTATGGAATTTGGTAGACATATTTTTAGAGAATGTAATAGTTGTAACTTCCGCGGAGACTATGCAAAGACCCCGACTGAAGCTAAGAAGAAATGGAATGAAGCCGTCGAGGAGTTTCTTGGTAGAGAGAAGGAGAATAAATAATGATTAAGTATAAGAAATTAATCGCTCTCGAGCTTGAAAAGTATCCAACAAAGTGTAATGACTGTCCCATGTTTTATACAACCCGTTACCAATGCCATAACGAGTGTGGTATTGAAGGACATTGCGAGTTAGGCTACATGAATGGCTATGATATGCGGGATTTTTATGGCGATGGATTGTTTGAACTATGCAATATTAAAAACGATCCAAGAGTTAGAATTGTGGAGGATTTGGCATGAATACTTTTATTATTTGCAATACTCGAGAGGAAGCTAGTACACATACATCATGCTATGGAAATACGTATTTTACAGTAACAAGAGAAGAAATTGAGGCTCTTCTAGCTGGCAAGATTCTCGCTGGTAATGTTGGCTACGAATACGGTGTATTTATTAAGATGGAGGACAATAATGATCAGTAATGCAATGATTACCTCAACAATGCTTGGACGAGAAGACCATGAAATTATGACATGGATGATCTATATTAAAACCAGCAGTTTTATTTGTGGTATCGGTGGATATCATTTGGATGAATATGATAAGGAAACTAAAACTAGAGTCTTTAAAGCAGAATCCATGGAGTCGATATCTGAGCTTTTGGACGTAGTCGGCGTTGATAAGTGGGAAGACCTTCCTGGCAAGTATATTCGTTTTGAAGATAACGGCTGGGGTTCTAGCATAACTAAAATTGGCAATATCATCGAGGACAGATGGTTCGATTTGGAAGGATTCTTTAGAGAAGATGAGTGAGACGAAACCTAATATCTAGCATTATTAATATTTTTGTCATTAGATAGCAAACGCTGTAAAGCGAATGAAAGGAGAAAATTATGTTATTTACTATTTTGTTTTGTCTTGCACTTGCTGTTAGCCTTTGGATTTGGCCGATCGTTATTTTTAGATTTATTCGTGGAGAAACAATTTATGCATGGCAGTTTATTGTTCAGGCAATCTCGTTAACCGCAGTTATCACACATATTATTGGGATTTGGCAAGGAGAATAGCAATGACTAAAACTTTTAAAGTTATTGATGCATATACCAATAATAAAGAAATTAAAGCATATGAAAATGGCAAGTGCATTTTGGATATTATTCTCAATGACTATAATGTTGACGGAGCGTGCAAGGTTCTTGAGGCTCTTGGTTATCGGATGACACATAGAGCATATTAATGAAAGGATTGATATTTGATGAGCAAAAACAATGTTGAACTTTATAGTATTACTCCTTTTAAGGAAGATGGATGCTGGTATCTCAAACTAATTTATAAATACGAAGATGAAAATGGTAAGTATACTGTTGTAATTCCCAAGACTTCAATACCGTTTAGCCAACGATATCTACCCGTTATTAAATCGACTCCGTCATATAACGAACGTCTCTTAGAATGCCCTCATATAGATTGTAGTGATTCAATGATGCTATACAAATCTACTTGCGAGATCGCAAGCGAACGGGGCGTTAAAGAACCTGCTTATTATTTTAATATTATCACGGAATATGCAACTAAGGAAATGACTCTTGACGAAATTGAGAAAGAACTTGGATATAAGGTAAAAATTGTTAATAAGGAGAAGAAAAATGATTAAATTTGAAAATACCGTCTGGCCTTCTGCTGATCAGTGGAAAGCTATTATTTTTGGTGCCAGAAATCCGCTTAACAGTTGGGATAGGAGTGATAGCGAGTTCAACAGGGAAGTGAGACACTATTTTGATGAGAATGATATGCCATGCACCGATCTTCGAAAGTTTGTTATCGGCTCAAATGACCTTGGCCTCATGAATCGTCTTCGTAACGCAGGTACTGACCACCGTAAGTTCATGCGTATGATTACTGTGTATGTTGATATTACTGCGCCGTTATATTGGTGGAAGGAATTTGATACCTACAAGGTGGGTACCGTTGCCAACTCCTGCTCGACGATGCACAAGATTGCAGATAAGGAATTTGCATTAGATGATTTTAGTCATGAGCATTTGTTTAAAGCAGACGATGTGGGCAGCATGTACTACTCTGCAACTGCTGAAGAAGAGCTCACATCTACGGATGTATTGATGATTGTCATTGAAGCACTTAATGTTGCAAGAAATAAGTATAATGAGGCAAGCAAAAAGCTGAAAAGAACTGATCTTACTGAAGCTGAAAGAAAACATGTAATGGCACAAAAGAAACTCTTCTGGTGGCAGATGATCCAACTACTGCCGAGCTCTTATAATCAGAAACGCACGGTCATGCTGAATTATGAGGTTCTTACTAACATGTACAGATCCCGTAAGAGCCATAAACTTGATGAGTGGCACGTATTCTGTGACTGGATTAAGACACTTCCTTATTCAGAGCTAATTACAGGGGATAAATAAATGTGGAAAAAATGTTCAGAAAACTATGAGGCTTCTATCGATGTAGTGCCTCAAACTATTTGCGCCGTCACAAGCGGACAAAATTGGAAGGAGAACTAAATGAAATTCTTAGTTGATAGTCTTCCATATTACGAGGATTATTGCCCTTTTCTCGAAAGGTGCTGGGCGGAAAAGAAAACAGAAAAATGTCCTCGGTACTGGGATAAGTATAAGGTTTGTTCAGACGAAAATCCGCATGAATGCAAATATCTTATTGAGCAGACAGGAGAACAGTATGACTAAAGATCTCTGTCCCGCCTGCGAAAACTATGATATTTGCATCTTAAGAAGAAATGGGGAGACCTCGGCTACTCGCTGTTGCATGTTTTGTAAGAACTGCAAATCATATAACTGGAGTTATAAAGACGGTCCGAATATTTTTAACTGTGATTTGCTTGGTAGTTTCTCAGCATTAGAGAGACATTTCTGTGGACGATTTAAACATGATTAAAAGGAGAAAAACTAAATGATTAAAACTTTTTGCAAGAAGCCTATTGAGATCCAGGCAGTTCGATGGACTGGCGATAACTACGATGAGATTTTGAACTTTGCTGGTGAATTAAACGTAGAATACAGTGCCAAATATTGGGACAAGTTAGTCGTTCACACGTTTGAGGGCGATCACTATACCAGCTTAGGAGACTGGATTATCCGCGGGATAGCAGGTGAGTTCTATCCATGCAAGCATTATATTTTCGAACAAACTTACGAGGAGGTTACCGAATGATCTGGCCTGAAGATGTATCCTTTGAAGGATATCGTAAAAAGAAGAATGATTGGTATAATGATCCTGAACATTTTCTTGGTGATCCTCCGATTGATGCCCAGTATGCTTTAGACTTAATATTTAAGACTTTAGTCGATGATAAAGAAGATTATCCATATCTCACTACTATACCAGAATCTAAAGAGCAGACCAACTCCATTATGCTCGATCTTATCCTTGCAAACTACAGCAAGAAATATCGTAAATTTCTTGAAAAGAAATATTATGAATTTCTTGAAAAGAAAGAAGGCTATTAAATGAAAAAGTTTATTGCTATTATTCTCGCAATCTTCCTGATTATCGGTCTTTTCACTGCATGCACGGAAGCTGACAAGGTCAATGCAAACATTTCCAAACAAGCTGAATACTTTGGCTGTGAGCGTAGAGTGACTGTCTACAATGCCCGAACTGATAATATTATTATGTATATTGAAGGCTTTATCAATATTGACAATAATACTAGTTCTGAGCTTGTCGTTACAGCTAAAGTTGGCCCCGATACATATAAGAAAAACTATGTCTACCTCAATGACTATACTCTGTATGTTGTTGAAGATATTTCCGGAACACATACCGATCCATACCACTACAAGATTTATTTCCACACTGAGTTTCCTCTCGATGTTGAAACCAAACCATAAACAATTCGCGAAATTTACACGCTTTATTATGAGAGAAACAACAAAATTTATTTAAGAGAGGAGCTCTAGCAAGGGCTCTTCTCTTTTTATTTTTGGAATGAACTTGTAAAGGCTGGAATTCTCTTATTTTTATATTTTTAAAAGGAGGTAAACTATGGGCGAATGTGTAATGGAAACTGAATGTACGCATTGTGTGCATAGAGAAGTATGCGGAATTAAAATTGAATACCTTGATTTGCTTTCGAAGCTTCCTGAGCAGGTAGACAATTCAAATTTTGCTATTAAAGTATCTTGCAGATATCATGAAGATAAGCCGTCTATTATCAATAGACACTGCGAGCTTTATTAAGGAGGTACCATATGCTTTGGATTATGCTTATCATTGGAATCCTTAGTTTTATTTGTTCTATTTTTAGCATTAGTCGATTTAGAAAGATGACTAAGGAGCTTGATACGTATCCTCACGATGTTGAATATTTCGACTATCTTGCAGCAGGTTACGGTACATTTCTATTTTTTCCGGCAAGTTTATTTATCATTGGAGCTTCTATTTGGCTTCTTGTCATTGCTTAATTCGCGTGAAAAACAGCCCCTTTTATGAGGAGACTTGGTGAAACTAGGTCTCCTCTTTTCTTTTTAGTTTTGGAGGAAGATAACTTAAAGGAGGTGTCGCCTGACGAGCACGATTTATATTCAATGCTAGGAAAGGAAACCTATATTTCTTATGAAAAACAAAAATCACTTTTATGCTACTTTAGATTGCATCATCTCATCACTCTATATTTTTGTACTTGGTGCATGTGTCGCTTTACTTACTAGTTCGTTATTTGCCGCCTATGATACATACGATCCTATGGCAGTAGAGTCTAAGCCTATTGTGGAAATGGCTATAGAGAGGCCCACAGAACCCGAAGCAACCATTGTAAAGACTAGTATGATTGATATGTTGAAGGAACAGGTCGAAGCTATTGAATTTCCAGATGTGACGATTCCTTCTGCGACCGAAGTAGCAACCGAGCCGGAGCCCACGGAACCTGAGATTATTTACTATGACGTAGGTCTTAGCACAGATCTCCAGACTTATATTTTCGAACTTTGCGAGCTTCGTGGGATCGATCCGGCTATTATCATCGCCATGATTTACCGAGAGTCCGGTTTTAATTCAGGAGCCGTTGGAGATAACGGAATTTACGGTTATTCATACGGACTTATGCAGATCATTCCTGACTATAATGGTGCGCGTATGAACGAACTCGGGTGCTACGACTTATTCGACCCTTATCAGAATGTCGCAGTTGGTATTGATTGCTTTGCTGATTATGTCGATATGAGTGGCAGTATCGAGTGGGCTCTTATGGCGTATAATGGCGGTCCTGGTCATGCTAATAGTATGTGGAGCAGCGGACTAACCAGCAATTACGTCTGGTCTGTTCTCAGCTATGCAGATAGTATTCGAAACAATTAACTTTATATTTTCAAATTATTAAGGAGGAAATTATGAAAAAGTTTGTTGCTGTCGCGATTGCTCTGATTATTTGTCTGTCTTTCGTTGGCTGTTCTAGTCGTAAAGACGCTGAGTATGCAGAAGCTATGAAGCAGATTGAGTCGATGAAGCAGACAGAGCCTTCCGAAATCCAGACTGATCCCGAACCTGTTACTGAAGCTCCTACTGAGACTCCTACCGAAGATGAAGAAAACGCCGCCCCTACTCTCGGTCATGCGGATCTGCTCATCCCGGACGCTAAGGAATATGACATAATTGAATGGCCTACTTATGGTATCGCTACGAATCTTCCTGTTCCCACTTGGTCCGATAGAGGCCAGTTCTATGGTTCTCCTTCCGATGAGACGATGTTCTGGGCTGAGATTGGTTATACCACTCTGAAGGATTATGAAGATTATGTGGAGCAGCTTAAAGCTTGTGGCTTCGATCAGGATATTCAGGAAGACCCTGGCTCTTCTTTCATCGCATACAATGAGGATGGCTATATGATCGATCTGTTATATGTTCCTTGGAGTAAGTATATGGACATTCAGCTTACGTATTAAGGAGGATCGGTCATGTCGCTCATAAATGATGGAACAAGATTCAGTAAGTCAGTGCCATGATCAATAAAAAGATGAAAGTACTTGCCGACTTTGATATTTGCGACAAGAAAGATCCAGAGATGCGAGAAAAGCTCAGAGAGAGGATCGAGTCTCAGCCCAATAGAGATCCTAGAACTGTTCTCGACCAGTTTTGTAGACCGTTGATTCAAGCTAAGATTAGATCTTGGCTTTAAATTTTAAGGAGGAATAATTAACCATGTCCAACAGCGAAAGACCCACGATTAAGATCAAGTATCACAATGATATTCTCCCTCTTGACCCTTACGAGAATGGCGATTGGGTCGATCTTCGAGCTGCCGAGGATGTGTTCATGAAGGCTGGAGATTTCAGACTGATCTCTCTTGGCGTCTCTA
>OLPO01001391.1_pt1 | contig 16664 bp, 11 predicted proteins | sample 1672831 | NCBI WGS metagenome assembly OLPO01 (sample SAMEA3136728, study PRJEB25190) | human gut metagenome
ATACAATCTTCAATTATTAGAAAAATAGTATATCTCTTGCCAACCAAAGAAAAGGTATCCATATTAAGATTGTGAAAAATTTCAAAAACAAGGAGGATAAAAATGGGAACAAATGAAAGAGAATAAAGTCAGATATCAGGGCAGGGAATACTTTATTTTCGGAAGACGAAAAACCAGATTTTTTGATATCCGGACATTATCTGGAGAAAAAATAAAGAAAGCCAGTATCAGTGTAAAGAAACTTACTTTTGCTGATACAAGGAAGAATTATCTAATAGAAAGGAGGACCGTCTGAAGACGGTGGCGAATACCTCCCCGGCTTAAAACCCCGGGGTATCCTTCGCCTAAATTTTTGATGAAAGTAAAAGATTTATTGGAAAATTATCAAGGAGATAATTATATAGAGATTTACGATTGTTTTTCATGGCAGACAAAAGGATTTAACAATAAAGAAGTGGCTATTAGAAAATATGGTCATTATACAGTGCAATCATGGACGGTGTTAACCACGAAAAATAAAATAAAAATAACAATAAGAAGCCAAATGTAACGAAAAGGAAGTTATTAAAACAAAGGAAGCAGAAAATAAAGTACTGACTTTATTCAGAGAGCAACATGATGTTGCTCTCTTTTTATTTCATATTTCGACAAAAAATGTTATAATCAGTTTAGGAAGTTAGATATCGGCGGTCTCCCCTTCATTTTTTTATCATGGAGGGGCTACCCTCCAGAAAGGAGGGGATGCACATGATGACATACACGGAGCTTTTCGAGTACACTGTTGTGTTGATTACTCTTGTGGGAATCTGTTATGAGATTTTCACAAGAAATAAATAAACCGCCAATCTGGACCATTGACGGTTTGTAAAAAATAAACCTTTTGGGGAGATTATTATCTAACTTCCCTTTTTCTATCTCAAATATAACACACTGATTCCATAAAATCAATCTCTTTCTACTATTAGTATGATGTTTACTGATTTCACAAAAAAAAGAGTAGCATACGCTACTCTTTTCTTTTTCTACCAGATTTTTAGTCTTATATCAGTAACAGCTTCATTACCTTAATGGCATCGTTATCCATTCCTGAACATCTTCCTTACTGGCATCCACTGCCTTTACAATCTGGTCAATCGTAAGACCCATCTGGGCTAAACGTTTTGCAGTTTCTGTCTTACTCTCTGTCATACCTTCTGCATGTCCTTCTGCATGTCCTTCTGCACGTCCTTCTGCACGTCCTTCTGCAAGGCCCTCTTTTTTTGCCTTTTCTTCTGCTTCTCTTAACTTAATTCCCATAAGCATATACTCCGCCCTCCATTCTTCGTGGGCGCGAACATTTTTCACTTCATCATCCAGCATCTGCGTAAATGTGTCAGAGATTGTCTTTTTTCGGAGATAACCCAAAAATGATTTTAATTCTTCGCTGCAGCCTTCTGTCCGTCCAAATGGATTTACAACTACTTTATAGGCTTCATCCTTTAAGCGAATAGATAAATCCTCTACACAGCGATTCTCAAAGGTATAGACAGCTCGATATTTACGGAATGGGTCTGTCAGGCAAAGGAAGATAACATAACATTTTCTTAATTCGCTATATTCGCATCCTCTGCTCATTGTTTCCAAGTCGATCATTCCCTGATAGTAGCGGCTTCTCTTTCCATATTCATTCTCTGGCGATGTCTGCATCTCAATGTTATAGATAGTTCCTTCATCATCATCCACAATAACATCCAGACGAACACCTTTGCCGTTCGCAGTAAGTTCGATTGCGTGCTGTGAGTCAAATGTACGAATTGATTTGATTTTCACGCCCAAAATAAGTTCGATGACTTTTTTGCAGATCTCTTCCCGTCTCATTACTTTACAAAAAACGAAATCATCTACAAATTCCAGCTCATCATACGGTTTCATTCTTGCCATGTTTTGCCTCCTTTTTCTGCCTTTTGCAGTAAATAAATGTTGCCAGACAGAATGAGGCGATTGCCGATTCTGTCTGTTAGTTCCAGAACCAGCTTTCTGATAGAAATTCTCCTATCTTCTTTTTATTTGGTTCATTATTAGTATGACAGAATCGCTAATAAAATAAATTAATTTTATTATACATCATTTGACTCTTGTTAACACAATTTTTTTACTATTTCCTCTATGTTGCTTACGATAGTTTCATGATTATCATTCCAGTAAATTATAGAACCTGCATCTGACATTTTCTCTAATCCTTTCGCACTATTAATCTGAGTTACCATTTTATTACTTTGCTCTAATTGAAAGATATAATATCATTGAAGATTATTGGAAATGTGGAATCCATGAGATAAATACGGATAAAGATCATATCCATATCTTGTTTGAGAGCAAACCGCAGGTCCAGCTTTCTAAGCTTGTGAATAATTATAAGACAGTGACATCCCGCTGCCTCCGGAAAGAGTTTGCGGAAGAATTAAAACCTTACTACTGGAAACCGTATTTCTGGTCAGACAGTTATTTTATCTGTTCCGTAAGTGACCGTTCTCATGCAGCAGTAGAAGCTTATATAAAAGACCAGGGACGCTAACCCCGCCTAAATCAGAGAGTATAGACGAGGTGTGCGCTTATTGGCAGCAAAAGTAATTTCGTCAAAAAACACATTTTTATGTAGAAAAAGTTTTTCTCTCAAAAGCTGGAATATTTTTTATCTATTTTTGTTGATTTTCAGGTAATATTATGGTATTATACAATTGTTAATAAGCATTGTGGAACGTACTCCGGTGACCTTCGGGCCCGGGGTCTTTTCATTTCCCTACTTTCTTCATAGATAAAGCTCAGAAAAGAATTTCTCTTCTGAGCTTTATTATTTAAAGGCGGCCGGCTTTTTTCAGTACCAGTTTATATTCTGGGGCAGATTCTCTTGTAAGATTGTAATCAAGTTTTCCTTCGCGATTTAATTCTGGATACAGAGAAGCGTAATAAGTATTATATCCAATATAACAGTTATTTTCATCAAAATAATCACTATATAAGAAATAGCTACCCTCTTCTACAATATATGCTTTACCATCAATACAAGCCAGATTATTCTGGTGAGAAGGAGTCTGTCCATAGTATCGATCATATCCTGCCAATCTTACACAGCAATCTACTCCAGCAAAATTCAACATTTGTGCTACTGTTGCAGAAAAGCCTGTACAATCTGTATTAACATGGTAGGTACCAATATCATAAACATACTGTTCTGAACTATGTTGTGAAATATATTTCAATACAGCTGATACCTTTTCTTTATCTGTCATTGTATTATTTGTAATCTCATTAACTACTTTCTTGCACTGATATCTTAATGTGTTTACAGAATTATATCCCTGAACAACAATAGTAATTTTCTTCTTATTATATGTTGTTACTTGAGCTGTTCCATTTCCAACAATTCCCTGACCACCAGAAACCGTTTCTGTTCCTGGTTGATCATATTCTAAATTATTAATTACTTCCTGATTAGAAGAATATCTCACCTGCATTGTAATATGGCTTTGTCCATTAAAAACATATGTTAAGCCTTCTTTTATATCATTATTACGACAATAATATTTTCCCTCTGGCAGAACAATCTTTTTCGCTTTTGTAAAATCTGTTGGGAGATAATATGCCTCAAAAAAGCTATCATATTTTAAATCACTCTTAGAAAGGGTTAATACCCCATCCGCAGAAGTCTTCTTATCTAATGCAGTTTCATATGAAGGGGTTACATCTTCTCCATCATTATCATTCTTTCCAGAATTATTACTTCCGTTATTACCGCTGGATGTATCGTTTTTCTTTGTTGTATTCTTGGAAGTAGTCTGTTTCTTCTTTTTCTTAGAAGTTTTCTTTTTTGTAGAAGTTTTCTTCGGGATCACTCTGATCTTAATCCGTTTTATCTTTGTATTTTTAGACTTTGCTTTTACGGTAATAGTAACTCGGCCAGGTCTTTTTGCTTTCACAATACCCTTACGATTAACTGTAGCGATTGCTTTGTTGCTGCTCTTAAAAGTAACCTTTGCAGCTACTTTCTTTGGTGTTACTTTTACTTTAATTCTTGAACTCTTCCCTACGGTAAGTTTCTTTACAGATGTTACTTTGATTGTTCGGATTTTTCCTCGTTTGCCAACAGCGGATGCTGATTTCGGAACAAACATCGCAGTAAATGCGAACACCAATGCGAATAATATTGCCATGATACTTTTTTTGTTCATCTTTTTCATCATAATTTTCTCCTTTCTTCTCTTCTGTGAACAAAGCCCAGAAAGAAGTTCTTTCTAGGCTTTGTAATTTATAAGCGACCGGCTTTCTTTAAGATTAAGGAATATTCAACATAGCTTAATTTAGAATGATCTTCGTAGTCTAAATTAAAATCTAACTTTCCATTTCTATTAAGTCCTAATGTCGGATATAATTTATCATAATAGTCATTGTATCCAATATAACAATTATTCTCATCGAAATAATCACTATATGGGAAAATTCCACCTTCTTCTACAATATATGCTACTCCGTCAATACAGGCAAGGTTGTTCTGATGCGTTGGCGTCTGCCCATAAAAACGGTCATATCCCGCCTGTCTCATACAGCAATCTACCCCTGCAAAGTTAAGCATTTGAGCAACAGTAGAAGAAAATCCGGTACAGTCTGTATCCACATGGTATGTTCCGATATTAAATACATACTGTTCTGTGCTATGCTGAGAGATATATCTTAATACAGCAGATACTTTTTCCTTATCTGTCATTGAATTGTTTGTAATCTCATTTACTACTTTTTTACACTGATATCGTAAAGTGTTCGTTGGATTAAAATTTTTTACCACAATCGTCACATGTTTTCCACTAAAAGTAGTAACTTTAGCTGTTCCATTTCCAACGATATCTGCAGCAACTAATGTATTCTCAGTCCCCTTCTGATCGCAATCAAGATTATTAATAACTTCCTGATTAGAAGAGGTTTTAATCTGCATACCTAAATATGTTTGTCCCGTAACAACATATGTCACTCCTTCTTTTGGTGCATAGTAATCGCAATTATATCTTGCCTCTGGCAAAATAACGGTTTTTGCTTTTGTAAATTCCGTAGGAAAATCATATTCATCAAAAAAGCTATTGTATTTCAAATCACTCTTAGAAAGCGTCAGCACTCCATCTGCAGAAGTTTTCTTATCTAATGCAGTTTCATATGAAGGTGTTTCATCTTCTCCATCATTATCGTTCTTTCCAGAATTATTACTTCCGTTATTACCACTGGATGTATCATCCTTCTTTGTTGTATTCTTGGAAGTAGTCTGTTTCTTCTTTTTCGTAGAAGTTTTCTTCGGGATCACTCTGATCTTAATCCGTTTTGTCTTTGTATTTTTAGACTTTGCTTTTACGGTAATAGTAACCCGTCCAGGTCTTTTTGCTTTTACAACACCTTTGCGGTTAACTGTAGCGATTGCTTTGTTGCTGCTCTTATAAGTAACCTTTGCTGCTACTTTCTTTGGGGCTACTTTAACTTTGATTCTGGAACGCTTTCCTACGGTAAGTTTTTTTACGGATGTTACTTTGATTGTTCGGATTTTTCCCCGTTTTCCAACAGCTGATGCTTGTTTTGGTAGAAAGATTCCTGCAACAGAAGCAAATACAAACATTGCCGCAAATACGATTGCCATGATACTTTTTTTGTTCATCTTTTTCATCATAATTTTTTTCTCCTTTTCTTATGAACCATGATTTCTTTTATTATTAGTATGATAGAAAATTTAGGATCACGATTTTTCTGTAGAAAAAATTTTTTCCTCTCAAAAAGAAGTATACCACAAATTAAAAAAATGCAAAAGGCAGCCAGCCAAGGGATTAAGCCACCCTGCCAAAACGGATAAAACCCCCCGGAGGTGAAAGCTCCGGGGGGTTTTTACTGCGTTCCTTTGAACACATTTCATCATTTTGCCTACTGGCATTATATCATATGCAATTCCTATTTGCAATATGCATTATCTATTTTTGTGGACTCCAAGTCTTTACTATGATATCTCCCCCAACAGGATTATATGGCAATTCTTTATCGAATTTCTTGACTGCTCGCTCTATGTTTTTCTTAATATCTTCTTCATCGGACATAAGCTGTATCGTATCCTTATTAAAATATTGAACATAAACGTCATTTCCACCATATGCAGAAAGCGGAATAATAACATATTCCCTTTTGATTGACAATTCCATTTTATTCACACTGGCTCTGACCAATACTCTTTGTCCCATCTCTATGTATCCGGCAAAAAAGTGTATCTGTTCGTTTAACGCAAGAAGGTTTTCCTCTTTTAATAGATGCTCATGAAGTCTTTTAACCAAATCTTCTGGGTAGTTTACTTTACCGATATTGTCCTCAATCCAGTTTTCGATAAATATCTCACCTGTTTTATCTCCAACCACTTCAAACGAGTTGACACCATAAGTACATATAATATAATCTTTTGTTGTAAATACCTTGGGAATTCTTCCTCGTTCTTTATCTTCCTGTAATTTTCCATCGATAAAACAGGACCCTTTTGTATCCCCGTACCCTATGATACGGTCTTTAAAAAACGTCAAACCTACAAAACTCATATGTTCCCTTCTACCTTTCTCTTTTGTATTTTCTGTTATTTTATCAGATAATACCGTTTGTGTACAGGCAGGATATTCACTATAGCGAGAAGGTCCACGATCCCAAAGCGGACAAGATTCTGTATAAATATTTTGCATTCTTTCTTCACTCCTTTTGCAAAAACAGCCACCGGTCACCCGATGGCTGTCTGATCAATTTTCAGAAGATTACTCTTCTTCTTTTTTCTTTCCTTTTACAAGGAATGCAACTCCGGCAATCACGAGGATCACTGCTGCACCAGCAAAGATGTACATCTTCATGTTGTCACCCGTCTGGACTTTCTTTCCACGGGAATAACTTCCACGTTTTGATCCTTTTACAGGCTTTTTCACTTTGATGATATCTACGCTCTGTGCCTTATCTTTGATATCTGTGTGGTTTGCAATCTCAGCTTCCCCCTCATACAGATGCTCGAAAGCAACAAGGGTCTTTCCACCAAGACCGGATGCATCAAACTTAAAGGTTACCGTTGCTTCCCCGCTGACGCGTTCTGTCTTCTGGATAGCATCTTCTGCAGCATCCTTATCCACATCACCTACCACGGTATCTTTTTCATTTGATACAGTATCTCCGCCAGCAACAAAACTTGCTGTGGCAGTGACTTCTTTGCCGTTTACTTTGACTGCTTTTCCAGTCTTCTTATCCATTAATGTTCCTTTTAATGTATAAGTCTTACCTTTTTCAAGGTTCTGGTATTTCACTACATCATTGATTGTAACTTTGCCAGCTTTAACACTGTGCTTTCCAGTCTTGGCATCGGTAGCTTTTGTTCCGATCTTAGGGATATATACCGTCTGTGCTTCATCCTCGATATCCGCATGGCTGCATAATGTAACATCTCCCTGCTTTAAGTCTTCGAATACAACAGTACTCTTTCCACCTAAGCCGGTTGCAGGGAAAGTAAAGGTTACTTCTACCGTTCCGTCTGTTTCCGTTGGTGTAAAGGATTCAGATTTTGAACGAATCTCTTTGCCTTTAGAATCAAGGAATGGCTTTCCTGTCGATTTATCCATCAGTACACCGCTTACCTGATACGTCTCTCCTACATGAAGATTTTTGTATGTTACAGTATCAATGATTGTGATTTCTTTATCTTCACAGGAAGTATTGATCTTTGTCTTGGCATCTGCTGCCTTTGTCTTGATGGAAGGAACATATACTGTCTGACCCTCATCTTCGATATCCTCATGGGATGTGATCTCTACTTCATTTGTATACAGCTTTTCGAAAGCTACAAATTTCTTTCCGGCAAGTAAGGAAGTATCTACTGTGAATAAGACATCCACACTTCCATCTGCCTGTTCTGGAGAGAAAGTAGTCTCTCCTGTAATCTGGTTACCTTTGGCATCAAGGAATGGTTTTCCTGTTTCTTTATCCATCAATACCCCGCTTACCTTGTACTCTGTGCCAGGCACTAAATTTTTGTAAGATACAGTATCACGGATAACAACAGACTCTCCAACTCTTACTGTATGACCTTTTCCATCAAAATCCGTTGCTGTTGTTCCGATCGATGGCCAGTGGATACTCTGATTTTCATCGTTGATGTCTGCATGGGTTGCTACCTCTTTGCCATCACGATATACATGTTCGTATGCTACAACAGTTTTGCCTTCCAATGCAGATGCATCAAAGGTAAAGCTTAATGTAATCTCTCCATCTACCCGTTCGTCAGAAACAGATTCCTTTCCAACTTCTTCTGTATCATCCTGTCCAGCAACAAACTCTCTCTCTGCTGTCACTTCGGATTCTGTTCCATCCTCGTTTTTAACAACAAATGGTTTTCCAGTCTCCTTATCCATCAGGACACCCTTTACAGAGTATTTCTTTCCTTTCTGGAGATTTGTGTAAACAACAGTATCTTTAATCGTTACGGACTTCTTAACTGGAGAAGTATGGTTTCCAGTCTCGTTGTCTTTTGCAGTTGTTTTTGCACCCGGCGTAAAGAATGTCTGGTTCTTATCTGTGATATCCGCATGAGCGGCATACAGTTCGTCTTTATGGTAAACATTTTCGAATACAACGGTTGTTGTATTTTCAAGTCCTGTCACATCAAAGACAAATGTCACATCAACTGTTCCATCCTTTTCCTTTGGAGTAAAGGTTGTTTCAGATACGATCTCTTTTCCATCTTTATCCTTTACTTTTTCTCCAGATTCTTTAGACATCAGTGTGCCGACTACTTTGTATTCTTTACCAGGCTCCAGATTCTTGTAGGATACCGTATCGATCACAGTTGTGATCTTTTTGTATCCTTCACTGTTCTGGTCTGTCTTCTCATCTACTTCATAAGAAGTGTCTTTGGAACCAGTCTTCTGGTCTACTGCGGAAGTCTTCACTTCTGGAATAAGGATCGTCTGACCCTCATCGTTGATATCCTCATGGGTTGCTGTTGGAACAGTTTCTTCTTTTCCATCATCCCCAACGAGATATACCTTTTCAAAGACAACAAGTTCCTCTCCATTGAAATCTTTTGTTGGGAAGGAAGAAAGTTTCACATCTACCGTTCCCTTGCGTGTATCTTTCCAGAGCGCATCATCATTCGCAATACTGCTCTTTTCTGTACCTTTTTCTTCTACCGTAAATTTCGTCTCGCCTGTAACATTCTTTCCGTTTGCTGTAACGGCTTTTCCTGTCTTTTTGTTCATGAGTACGGCTTTTATAACATAAGTCTTGCCTAATGCTAATCCATCATAAGATACCGTATCTGTGATAGATAAAGCATCCTGCTGTTTTGCATAATTGCTGCCAGTTGCACTGTCGATTGCTTTTGTACCGATTGTTACAGGTGGGTCAGTTAACTCAAAGGTAATCTTCTTATCTTCTGTCGTCACTTCAAAAGAGGAAGTTGCTAACTGATATCCTGTATTATTCGCACAACGTTTCTCTGTCAGCTTGTAATGTCCTACCGGAAGTTTACCTAAGCCAGCTGTTTTACCTTCAGAATCTCCAATAGCTGACTTGTGGAACCATAAGGAATCATCGGTTGCGGAAGAATATTTTCCATCTTTACCTGCAGTTATTGTATAAGACTCTTTGGTATCCAGGTTCTCAATCGTAAATGGAATATTTGCCAATGCAGCACCTTTATCATTCTTTTTCACGAACTCAAAATCAGCTCTTGGCAGAGAATCTCCTACAATATAAGTAGACGAACCGTACACATCCTGCACAGCCTGTCCTTTTTTTGCATACATGATTACTGTTGGATTAGCATCATTAGCAAGAATTTTTCCAGCTGGATTAACTACATCATAATGTACTGCTGAGAAACCAGCTCCAGATTTTGTTTCTTTCAATCCCATTGTTCCTAATGGAATGTTAGAAATTGTAGCACGGAATGTTACCGTATTATCTGCGTTTTCTATCACTCGAACTTCTGGAGCTCCTTCTTTAATCACCCAATTTTTCGTTGCTTTCTTAGATTTAATCTCATTCTGATTGTAATATCCTCCCGGATAGAATGACAAAGTAAATTCCGTATTTCTTAATGTTCTTGCATTTACCCTATTCTGTTCATTTTTCCTCAGTTTCTTCGTAATCTGTAACTGCAGATTACATGTTTCCGGTACATCATCCGTATTAATAACCGTTGTTGCACCTTCTGAGGTCTTTGCAGTATACACTTTTGTATTAAGTTTATAACCTGCTGGAGCAGTTATCTCACGTACATAATAAGTACCCTTTTCAAGACCACTTAAAGACCCTGTTGCATTTGCATCAAGAGTGATCTTGCCAACCGCATTTTTGTTTGCATTTGCATCTGCTGTTGACTTGTAGACACCGTAAACAGCACCTTTTAAGGAATAGAGACTGTTTCCATTTGTAACGGAGGTGTTGGAAGATTTCTTCTTGATAGAGATTTTGCCAGAAGCCTCGCTAAATCTTACCTTATACATACCAAATCCGGCCTGTGAGTTCATTTGAGGAGTAACCATACCAAAGATGACATAATTCTCTTTTTCACTTACGAACATAACACTGATACGGATCGGAGAACGCGTCTTACTCTGACGAACCTGCGCCCCATCAATCTTCTTTGTATTGTATGAAACTGTTCCGATAGGTTTCATAACAGTACCATTGCCGATATGACAGCAGTTTAATGCATATACATCCGCTTTGGAGTTTTCAGAGAGCTGTGTCCAGTCAATATCTGGTTCTCTTCCTGTTTTAGAAGATGTGCCAGCTTTGTATTTAGCAAAATCCTTATCAACACCAAAACGATAGTTCATATAATATGTCCAATCCGCATGGGTATCAAATCCGTTTCTTTCATCCTTGATCGTCTTGTGGTTAAAATCATATGTGTTATCCGCTTTTTTGATCGCATTATAAGTATGGCCTGATTTTTCAGAAATAGCGGCTCCCCACATATAATCGTCCATCAATCCAAGATTCTTACGTAACCAGGATTTTTTATCAACAACACTTGTTGGATCATTTTGATGTTTATACAGATACGGTTCGTCAGCCCAGTATAAAGTGGACTTATAAGTAGAATACGTACCCTCATTTTCTTTTGTAAGATTTTCTTTTAATTTTACGCCAGGGACAGCTTTTAAATCTGCTTTGGAAGTACTTGTACTTGCAGCATAAGCAGCTACTGCCTTTGGTTTGATAGTGATATCAACACTGGTGGTTGTCATAGCATTGGATGCCAGAGTCAGTACACCATTGTCTTCATCATAAGCAACACTATTGTCTGTCAGTTCGATCGGTTCTTCATTTCCATTTACTTTAATGGAAAAATAAGATGCATTGATATTCTCTGCGGTATCTTTTGTGGCTACCGGAATATCAAACTGTACATCAAGGTCATCTCCTACAACTACCTGATCGGCAGCTTTTACTTTTACATCCGGGTTCTGGTTATCAATGTGTACAGACACACCAGATTTATCGGAGATACTGCTGTCATAGCGGAAGAAAAGCTGTGCCTGAACAGGCGCATTTCCCATTTCTTTCACTTTCTCATCAGAGAAACAGCTTACTGGGACTTTGATGCATCCCTTTTCTGCATCCCATGTTGCATCTTTGATAATCTCGCCATCATTGTTGTTATAAGCGACATCACAGGAAACCAGTTCGAGATTTTTCTTCTGGGAAGTGATATCTGGATAGATATAATAAAATTCCCCATCGGATTTGCTCTCATAAACAGGTAATTCCTGCTGATACTGACCGATAAATGCACCAGCATCTACCGTTGTATCCTTCATCAGCTTATCAAGAGTAATGTTTTCCTCTGTTTTAGAAGAATCTGCCAGAGTATATTTTACAACCATCTTCCGGTCCACATGGTCTTTATTCTCTGTCTGCTCCTCGATCTTCTTTTCAACATCGACCGCATCCTGTGCGACTTCTTTTGTTGTCAGTTTTTCAGAAGATTCATCGGCGGTTGTTTCCGCTTCTGTTGTTTCTTCTGTCCTATCACTCTCTTTACTGTTCTTGGAGGATGTGTCATTAACAACAACTTCTTTACCTTCATCACCAACGACCTTTACCGGTTCATTTGCCTCCTCTGATTTTTTAGTACTTTCGGTACTCTCAGAGACTTCCGAAGCCTTTTCCTCCGATTCGGTGGCAGTTGTCGTTTCCGCAGCTTTTTCTGTAGCTTCCTGCTCTTTACCTGCATCAGCATCCGTTTTTGATTCTTCTGCTTTTGCATCTGTCGCTGTGGAAGCTTCTGTTGCTGCCTCTGTGTTCTCACTGCTTTTAGCCGGTTCTGTAGTGGCCTCTGTTGAGATTCCGGTTTCTGTTGTTTCACTTTTGGCAAAAGTGCTTGCTGCCTCACTTTTATCTTCTGTTTCTTTCCTCTTTGCACCAACAAGGGAGGCAATTGTCTGCCCTTTTTCCATTGTTCCTTCTTCATAAGAGGATGTTACCAGGACATCCTGTGCTGGCATTGTGAATGTTACAACGTCTTCATGCTTTTCATCAGCAAAAAGTTCAACATCCAGCTTCTTTTTTGTTTCAGGATCAATAAGGGACAGCTTTTTGATGATATACTTAGCATCCGGCTTTACCTTAATGGATACTGTATCACCTGCCTTCACCTTTTTGGTTAAAGCTTTCTCTTTTGTAGTAGCTTCTGTGTTCTGCTGCTCCTTGCTCTCATCTTTCTTTGCCTCTTTTTCTGCATCAAAGATAGCAACGGAACCGTTTTCTGTCTTATCGAGTGTCAGGCTGTATGTGGTTTCTGTTTTAGCTGCTGCAATAAGTGGTGCTCCACTGATGGCAGAACCACAGAATAAAAAGCCTGTCAGTACACCGGATACGACCTGTTTAAAACGTATCATAGCAAACTCCTTTCCTGCTCTGCAAAAGATTTGTTTAATTGGTAGTATACGGGACGGACTGGACCGTTGCCTGCCCCGCAAACAAAGGGATATTATCCCTTCCCTTATAGTATGACAGATTAGGAATTTTTTAATCCACGCATCCGTGAAGGATGCGACAAGAGATAAAGTTTTAGAAGTTTTGGGTACAATTATTTATTTTAATCCACGCATCCGCGAGGGATGCGACGCTCCTCTGTTCCACCCACGCTTCCATTCCCCTGTTTTAATCCACGCATCCGCGAGGGATGCGACATCAATAAGAGTTCCGCAGACCCATCCGTTACGTTTTAATCCACGCATCCTCGAGGGATGCGACAGCATATAATTTAGCCAGCAAACAGGGTGGCATTATTTTAATCCACGCATCCATGAGGGATGCGACAGCGAAATCGTATAAAATTGGCAGCGATTTCGCTGCTTTATTTAGAAAGTTTATACATAAATTAGGCATTGTCATCCTTTGCATTTCTATTTTTTTAGAAAAGCAAGAACAATATTTTTATTTTTGTAGTGCGAATCTCCTGGGATTTTTATGTTGCTTCCGATTCGCACCAACTTTCTCATATATAGTATGTCAGAATTTGAGATTGGTTGATTTTTCTGTAGAAACCATAAATATAAATTCCACCATGTCGCGTAACACTTTGTTTAAATCATTTAATTCCAAATTTCCACTCATTGTATAAAAATTCAATTTTTCAGTATCATTCCAGACAAATCCAAAACTACTTTCTCTTTCTTCTTTCTCGAAAGAAAAATATAATGTAGCTATTACATTTTTTCTTTTTATGCCAATCTTTATCAAATTACTATCCTCATCAACAGAATGATGTAATTTAGGTAATGGACATTTGATATTATTTTTCATAATATATTTAAAAAAGATATCTTTAAACCGAGTCAAGGTGTCGCTGATCTGTGTGTTCCTCTTTCGGTCAAATAATGTAACCGGAAGTTCAGAAAAAATATTTAACTCCTCAGCGACTGAAATTATGGGTTTGCTCATATGATTATCTCCTTTGTTTTAATCCACAGCCGGTCCTTTATACAGAGGCTGAATGCCGGTATTTTTTCCGGCAGGACTTAACTTCATGTCAGTGGGGATACCGTTTCTCCGCCCACTATTGACGTTGCACAAATTTTACACTTCATCCCATAGTCTAAAGAGGCAGGGGAATCCTTGCTTTTTTATAAAAAGATTTTTTGATGAAATAGTTAGATTTCTTCTTTTAAGGCACAGTATCCGGTTTTAATCCACGCACCGCGAGGGATGCGACTTTATAGCGTACCATCTTGGTATTTGCTACTATTTTAATCCACGCATCCACGAGGGATGCGACGCAAAGCGGACAGGAGCCGGGACTTCTTCTTCCGATTTTAATCCACGCATCCACGAGGGATGCGACAGCGAAATCGTATAAAATTGGTAGCGATTTCGCTGCTTTATTTAGAAAGTTTATACAAAAATTAGGCATTGTCATCTTTCGCATTTCTATTTTTTAGAAAAACAAGAACAATATTTTTATTTTTGTAGTGCGAATCTCCCGGAATTCTTACGTTACTTCCGATTCGCACCAACTTCCTCATATATAGTATGTCAGAATTTGAGATTGGTTGATTTTTCTGTAGAAACCACAAATTCCACCATGTCTTAAATGACCACCGTACTTAGCAAGCTCTTCCCTAATTTCTTGGAGTCCTTTTTCTCCGATACTACGGACCGAAAGCACTTCCTTTTTGCTGCAGCCAGCGAGTTCGGACAATGTTTCTACCCCTCCCTTGCGTAAGCTTCTTTTTGTATTTCCTGCATCTGTCCATATTCTCGGACATCTTTCCGAAGTTTTTTATATTCCGGCAGCAGGCAGGCACAGCATTTGTATTGATAAAGTTTCCGCAGACTGTATCTTCTCCGTTGGCCTATGTAGTTGCTGCTGACTCCCGTCTCTTCTGCAATTCGGGTCAAGTTTTTCTTTTTCCCATCTTCCAGACCGTAATATTGACTTAGTATAAAACAATCCCTTTTATTTAATGTGTTTTTAACCTCTTCGATGAAATCTTTCTGGCATTCCCTGTTAACTAAAAGATATCTGCCATCTTCTCCAACCTGCAGGACATCCTTTGCCAGCTTTTCAGCAGGAGTATAGTTTTTTACATGCAAAAAAGGCCGGATAAACCGACCTTTTCTCATTGTTTCTAATTTACTTTTTGCAGATTGTTTTAATCCACAGCCTGCATCCTTTATGCAGAGGCTGAATGCCGGTATTTCTTCCGGCAGGGATTAACTTCATGTCAGTGGGGGATACCGTTTCTCCGCCCACCACTGACGTTACACGAATTTTACAATTCATCCCACAGCCTAAAGAGGCAGGGGAATTCTTGTTTTTTTATAAAGTCTGTCCTCCTTTCTTAATATAGTATGACAGAAATCTTGTTTATCTGATTTTTCTGTAGAAATATTTTTTATCTAACCTCTCTAGAAAGTCGGACAGATTTTATAAAAAGATTTTTTGTTAAATAATTTTACGTATTGTATTATCCTCATTTTCTTAATTCATTATTCGCTTTTTTATTGAGTCCTCTGTTATAATAGCATTGTCTAACAAAAAAAGGAAATTTATAGCTAGGGGAACAGCTGAATCCGCCTTTCCAATACAACTAAGCCATATATATACCCCTAACATTACAACATAAGACGAATTTTTTATAGACATATATCCTATTTCCCGTACAGTATATCTCCTTAAAAAACTTATGTTCTTCTTTTTAAATACACAATTTATAAATTTTTCCAATATATAAGCAACAACCTTAAGTATTCCATATTGATATATTGCCAGTACTATTAATACTTCTATTTCATTTAGGCTATATTGCTTTTTCGTACAGAGATAAACAATAAGTTGAAGATAAGAAAAAAACAAAACACTCGCAAAGAAAAATCTAGCAATATATCCAATCACAGGATAAAGCTTTTTCTCAACTATATCTTCAATCAAAAAATTAATAGGCGTTAAGACATTCAGTAAATTCTTATCATGCTTATAACCAAAAAACATATGAATAACTGGATATAGTGTCTCAATTATTAAATTTCCTATGAGCATTACCTGAAACAATACAAGAATTTCCATATTTTTAAAAATCGACATATCTGCTGAAATACGCACCATATGAATTAAAGTGGTTATATTTATAACGGTAAATATTGCATATATAAATAACGCTATAAAATAAATCAGAAACCAAATATAAAACCATTTTAAATTATGACATATTTTTTTACTTAATTTATCATCAATTTTCCTGCTATTCTTTAATTCTTCTCTTATCTTTTTCGGAAATATTTCTTTTAACAGAGTCTTTCCCTTTTCATCTAAAAGATTAGCAATGTGCAACGACTCCATTAAGATCTTGTATCTCCTAATTATACACAAAATTATTACAAGAGGATAGACCGTAAAAAAAATCATAACTGTCCATAGTAAAAAATTTGGTAAATTAAAATCTAAATACTGCATAATCAAAATCATTGTTGATTCTCCCTTCTTTTTCATCAAAAATTTAGGCGAAGGATACCCCGGGTTCTTAAGCCGGGGAGGAATCCGCCACCGTCTTCAGGCGGTCCTCCTTTCAGTTAAATAATTCTTTCTTGTATCAGCAAAAGTAAGTTTCTTCACGCTGATACTGCCTTTG
>OLPO01001394.1_pt1 | contig 16643 bp, 15 predicted proteins | sample 1672831 | NCBI WGS metagenome assembly OLPO01 (sample SAMEA3136728, study PRJEB25190) | human gut metagenome
CTGAATAAAAAAACCGCAGCCCGCCTTATGGACTTTTTGCGCCATTTACGACTTTTCGGTGAAAAAAACGGCTGCGGGTTTGATTTTTTGGCCGTTTTCATGTAAACTAAAAGATAACCATGCCCGCGTATTTTTTGCCCGGCAGAACCCTGCAAAACGCGCAACACATGGGATAAAAATTGCTAAAAATAACGGAGCGTAATGAAATATTATGGCCATGGTAAGTCCTTCGATTCTTTCTGCTGATTTTGGCAAGCTGGGTGCAGACTGCCGCATGGTGCTGGATGCCGGCGCACAGATGCTGCACTACGACGTGATGGACGGGCATTTTGTGCCCAACATCAGCTTTGGCGTGCCGGTGCTCAAAAGCCTGCACAAGGCGCTGCCGGATGCCTTTTATGACGTGCATCTGATGATCAGCCACCCGCTGCAATACGCCGAGCCCTTTATCAAGGCTGGTGCTACCCTGTATAATTTCCATCTGGAGTGCGAAGATGATATTCAGGCCACCATTGACGCCGTGCGCGCGCTGGGCTGCAAGGTGGGTCTGACCATTAAGCCCGGCACCCCGGCCGAGGCGTTGGCACCGTGGCTGGAGCAGCTGGATCTGGTGCTGGTGATGAGCGTGGAGCCCGGCTTCGGCGGGCAGAAGTTCATGCCCTCGGCGCTGGATAAGCTCCGCTGGCTCAAGGCCGAGCGGGAAGCACGCGGCCTTTCCTACCTGCTGGAGGTGGACGGCGGCGTGGACGCCGCCACCGCACCCCTGTGTGTGGAGGCCGGTGCCGATGTGCTGGTGGCGGGCAGTGCGGTGTTCGGCGCTGCCGACCCCGCTGCGGCTGTGGGCGCGCTGGCCAGCCTGTAAGGAGGGCTGTATATGGATGAAGCTTTGATCCAAGAGCAGGAGCGGCAGCTGCAAAAGACCGGTCGGTACTATAAGCACGTTTTCTGGCTGTGTGTGCCGCTGCTGTGCATGGCCTGCTATTTCTACGGCGCGCGCCCGCTGCTGCTGTGCGGCGTCGCCCTGCTTACCGGCAACCTGTGCGACCGTCTGGTGGCGCTGCTGCGCCATCGGGTGTACACAAACAAAGATCTCTCCAACGAGAGTTTCAGCCTGATCATCGCCCTGCTCATGCCCGCCACCGTGGACATCTATGTGCTGGTGGTGGCAGTGCTGGCGGGCGTCCTGATCGGCAAGGAGGTCTTTGGCGGCTACGGCAGCTATCCCTTCAACCCCGCTGCCGTGGGCTACGCCGTGGCGGCGGTATCATGGCCGGAGCAGGTGGTGCGTTACCCGCAGCCCTATACGCCGCTGCCGCTGTGGGACGCTTCCGCCGTGCCAGTGAGCAGCACCATCGAGGATACCCTGCGCAGCGGCGGCATCCTGAACCTGAACTCCCTCGCTGTTGCGCTGGGCGAGTTTGCTGCCCCCATGGGCACCGGCGCGGCACTGGTCATTCTGGCCTGCGGCCTCGTGCTGTGGACCCAGAAGGACGTGCACATCGGCGCATCGGCAAGTTTCCTGATCACCTGCGGGCTCATCGCTTTCTTCTTCCCACGGCAGGTAGGTCTGGCAGACAGCACCCTCTTCAGCAGCCTGATGCCCCGCCTGCAGGGCATCAGGGACGAGCTGCACACCGGTGCGGTGCTGTTCTGTGCGGTGTTCCTGCTCAACGAGCCCTACACCTGTGCCCACCACCGGCTCGGGCGCATCCTGTACGGCGCACTGGTGGGCATCGCCACCATGGGCTTCCGCTATTTCGGCGTGTACGAGACCGGCGTCTGCTTTGCGCTGCTGGCCGTCAACAGTGTGTCCGCACTCATTGACCGCACCGAGGAGCGGCTGTACCGTCTGCTGCACCGTCTGCCGTCCGAACGAAAGGAGTCTGCGGAATGAAAAAGCGTACTGCGGAGCTGATTTTAAAAGATTCCGAAAAGTTTGCCCATCACGACCGCGTATTCCTGAATAACCCGGTGGTCATGCAGGGCATGGGTCTGGCACCGCTGGTGGTCGTGGCCACCACCGGGCAGAACAGCCTGATGCTGGCGGCGGCGGTGGCGCTGCTGCTGGTGCCCTCCCGCGTGCTGGCCTGCCTGCTCAGCCGCCTTGTGCCCTTGCGGGACGAGGAACCCTCGCCCGCACAGCTGCAGAAAAAACTGCTGCCCCGCGCTATACTGTACGCAGCCAGCGCTGCTGTGGTGTATCTGGCGGCGTATCCCATCCTGAACCTTGTGTTCGGCACGGGTCTTTTGAACCTTGGCATCTACCTGCCCATGCTGGTAGTGGAGCCGCTTCTGACCTACCGCTTCGGCCGCGTGCAGGAGACGGTGCACAAGGCGGTTTCCAAGGGCGTGCGCATCACCGTGGGCTACGCGCTGCTGCTGCTCGTGATCGGCATGGTGCGCGAGTGGCTCAGCCTTGGCACCGTGTTCGGTGCCCCGGTGGGGCGCTGGGCGCTGCTGCCGCTGGCTAAGATGCCGGCGGGCGGCTTTATCGTGCTGGGCATCCTGTGCGCCATCTGGCGCGCTGCGGCTGCAAAGCGCAAGGAATATCTGAAAAAGGAAGCACGGGATACCCTGACCGTGCACTACCAGAAGGAGGGGAACCGCGAACCGTGAAGGAAGTTGTAAGCAGCTCGGCAGTGTTTTTCAGCTATGCACTGCTGGCCATTTTTGCACAGAACGCTGTCTTTACCCGTGCACTGGGCGTGTCCCGCATGGTGCAGCTGGTGGGGGACGACCGCACCAGCAGCGCCTTGTTCGGCATGATGCTGTGCATCACGCAGGTGCTGGTGGCGCCGGTGGCGTTCCTTGCCGGGCGTTTCATCGCCCCGCTGGATAACCGCGCCCAGCTGCGCCCGCTGGTGTATATTGCCAGCATTGCCGTGGTGTGTCTGGCAGAGCATCTGGTGCTGTGGCTGCTGCGCAGCCTGCCCCGCCGCGCCCAGCTGCTGCGCATCGTGCCGCTGGCCGCGCTGAACAGCGGCGTGCTGGGCACGGTGCTGGTGGAGCGCACCCAGAGCTTTACCCTTGGCCAGAGCCTTGGCTTTGGCCTTGGCAGCGGCCTTGGCTATGTGCTGGCGGTACTGCTGGTCACCGAGGCGCGTCACCGCCTGCGCAGCAAAGCCATCCCCAAGGCATTCCGCGGCCTACCCATCACGCTGGTGTATATCGGCGTGCTGGCGCTGGCGATCTATGGCTTTACCGGACATTCCGTTATCCTGTAATGCAGACAGGGAGGAAAGGATACCATGGCTAAGTATAAACGTCAGAAGGTCAAGCATTATCACCGCAGCTTTTACAGCCGGGAAATGCGCGTCAAGCGCGGCATCGGCATCGTGGTGCTGGTGGCGGCAGTGCTGGCAGCCGCATGGTTTGCCGCACCCCATGTGCTGGATTGGGCCACCCACACCTGGTATACCGTGGTCAAGGACCGGGACTTGGAGGCCGAAAGCGCTTCCCGCGCCGAGGCAGCAGCCTCCTCTGCGGCGGCAAGCAGCGCTGCTGCTTCGCAGGCAGCGTCTGAGCCGGAGCCGGAGGAGGAAAAGCCGCTGGACGGCAAGGCCATTACCGGCGGCAGCTGGGCAGAGCTGGACGTGACCACCCTGACCGATGAAGCCGCCATCCGCACCGCCGCCCGACAGCTGAAGCAGCAGGGCGCAGACTACGCCCTTGTCACTCTGAAGGACGCCGCTGGCACGGTGTACTACGCTTCCGGGGTGGCAGCCGCTGCCCAGAGCATCACCGAAAACCCGGTGGATGCGGCCAATATCGCCGCCATCCTGCGGGAGGAGGGCATCATCCCGGCGGCGCAGCTTGCCGCCTTTACCGACCCGGTGTCGGTGTACACCGACCGCAGCATGGGCGTGCACTACGACGGCAACAGCCTCTGGCTGGACAACGTCAGCGCAGCCAAGGGCGGCAAGGCATGGATGAACCCCTTTGCCGCAAGCGCGGTGCAGTTTGTCGGCGACCTCATTGAGGAGGTGCGGAGCATGGGCTACGAGCAGGTGGTGCTTACCGGGGTGCAGTTCCCCAATATCATCACCCGCAAGCAGGACTTCGGTGCCTCCGGCGGCAAGAGCCGGGAGGGACGCGCCGCCCAGCTGACCGCGGATATCGCCGCATGGCAGACCCGCTTTGCAGGCAGCGTGACCCTGTGGGTCAGCTACCCGGACGCCCTGTGCACCGCTGCCACCGATGCCCTTGGCACCACCGGTACGTCCCTTGGCATGGAAAATCTGCTGGTCACCAGCAGCACCGCACTGGATGCGGACAGCCGCGCTGCGCTGGAGCAGGCCGCTGCCGACGCCGGTGTGCAGCACATTGTGGTGCACGACACCGCAGCGTTCCGCTGAGAAGCGGCTTTGATAGAGAGGGGAGGAAACGACTATGAAACCGACTACCTGTTTTGCACCCGCACACATCCTGCTGCCTTCGGAGCAGGTGCCGCTGGAGCAGTGGGGCTGCATTGCCTGTGACCAGTTCACCAGCGACCGCAGCTACTGGCAGCGGGCAGAAGCGACCGCTGCGGGTGCACCCAGCACCCTGAACCTGATCCTGCCGGAGGTGTATCTGGAGGACGGAGACGCCGACGCGCGGGTGGAAAAGATCCACGCCACCATGCAGGATTACGCCAAAAACGTGCTCACCCGGGCGGTGGACGGCTTTATCTATGTGGAGCGCACCGAACAGAGCGGCCGGGTGCGGCAGGGTCTTGTAGGGCGTGTGGACTTGGAAGCTTACAGCTACCGCCGGGGCGAAAAATGTACCGTGCGCCCCAGTGAGTGCACGGTGGAAAGCCGCATCCCGCCCCGCATGAAGGTGCGCACCGGCGCTGCGCTGGAAACGCCCCATATCATGATGCTGGCGGACGACCCGGACTGCACCCTCATCGAGCCCATTGCCGCCCACAAGGACAGCCTGCCCAAGGTGTACGAGGGCGAGCTGATGCTGGGCGGCGGCCATGTGGCAGGCTGGGCGGTGGAGGACCCCGCCCTCATCGCACAGATCGAAAACGCGTTGACCGTGCTGGGCAGTCAGGAAGAATTTGACAAGAAATACCCCGATGCCACCCGCCGCGACCCGCTGACGCTGGCCGTGGGCGATGGCAACCACTCGCTGGCTACCGCAAAGGCCTGCTGGGAGGAGCTGAAAAAGACCCTGACCCCGGAGCAGGCAGAAAACCACCCCGCCCGCTGGTGTCTGGCAGAGGTGTGCAACGTGCACTCCCCGGCCATCGAGATCGAGCCCATCCACCGGGTGCTGTTCAACGTGGACTGCGCCACCGTACTGCTGAGCCTCATTACATGGAGCGATGCCAACATGGCCGGCTGCTGCTTTGGCGGCAGCAAAAAGCAGCCCTTTACGCTGGCAGGCCCCCACATGGCCAATGTGCTCAGCTTTGAGGACCCCACCGAGCCGCTGACCGTGGGCACCATCGACGATTTTATTTCGGATTATATCGAGCGCCACCCGGAAGCAAAGGTGGACTATGTGCATGACGAACCGGCTGTGCGCGCTTTGTGCAAGCAGGGCGCAGTGGCGTTTTTGATGCCGCCCTTCGCCAAGAGCGACCTGTTCCGCGGCGTTGTGATGGGCGGCGTGCTGCCCCGCAAGACCTTCAGCATGGGACACGCGGAGGAAAAGCGCTACTACATCGAGTGCCGGAAGATCACAGAATAATAGGAGAACCATGACATTTAAAGAACTGAATCTGTCCGCCCCGCTGCTGCGCGCTGTGCAGGAAGCGGGCTACGAGACCCCCTCGCCCATTCAGGCAGCGGCCATCCCGCCGGTGCTGGCAGGCCGGGATCTGATGGGCTGCGCCCAGACCGGCACCGGCAAGACGGCGGCCTTTGCGCTGCCCATGCTGGACCGGCTCACCGCCAATGCGCCCCGCCGCAAGGGCGCTGTCCGTGCGCTGATTTTGACCCCCACCCGGGAGCTGGCTTTGCAGATCGGCGAAAGCTTTGAAGCCTACGGCAAGTACCTGAAACTGCGCAGCACCGTCATCTTTGGCGGTGTGGGACAGGCACCGCAGGTGGAAGCGCTGAAAAAGGGCGTGGACATCCTCATCGCCTGCCCGGGACGGCTGAACGATTTGATCGGGCAGGGCTTTATCGACCTGTCCGCACTGGAATTTTTTGTGCTGGACGAGGCCGACCGGATGCTGGACATGGGCTTTGTCCATGACGTGAAAAAGGTCATTGCAAAGCTGCCCGCCCAGCGCCAGAACCTGATGTTCAGCGCCACCATGCCCGCCGAGATCGAGCAGCTGGCTGCCGGCATCCTGCACGAGCCTGCCTTTGTCAAGGTGGACCCGGTGTCCAGCACCGTCGACCGCATCCAGCAGAGCCTGTACTATGTGGAAAAGGGCAACAAAAAGCTGCTGCTGCCGTGGCTCATCAAAAATTTGCAGCCGCCGGTGGTCAACGCACTGGTGTTCAGCCGCACCAAGCACGGCGCGGATAAGATCGCAAAAGACCTGACAAAGCAGGGCATCCCCGCCGCCGCCATCCACGGCAACAAGAGCCAGACTGCCCGCGTGACCGCGCTGGAGGATTTCAAGTCCGGCAAGACCCGGGTGCTGGTAGCGACCGATATCGCCGCCCGGGGCATTGATATCAGCGAGCTTTCCCATGTGTTCAACTACGACCTGCCCGAGGTGCCGGAGACCTATGTGCACCGCATCGGGCGCACCGCCCGCGCCGGTGCGGACGGCACCGCCGTCAGCTTCTGCGCCCCGGAGGAGCAGGAGTATCTGGCAGGCATTGAAAAGCTGAACCGCCGCAAGATCCCGGTGGTATCCGGTCATCCGTGGGACGGCGTGCCCGCCCCGGTGCGCCCGGTGCTGCCCGTGCGCGGCAAAAAGCCCCGCCCCGAAGCAGAAAAACCGGCCGAAGCGCCGAAAAAACAGGCCGAAACTGCGCCCGCAAAAGCTGCAAAGACAGCTGCGCCCGCGCCGAAGCAGGAGCCGAAGGCTGCAAAGAACGCGGTGCCTGCAAAACCGAAAAAAGAGGAAACACTGATGCAAGACAGCAACGCAAAGCGCGGGGCCCGCAACGACCGCCGCGCCAACAACCGGGGCGCAAGCGCCCCCAAGGAGGCGGCAGCGCCCCGCGCCCGCCGCGAGAATGCCGCCCCCGCCCGGGGCAGCAACGTCCAGCCCAAGTTTGACCCCCATTTTGTCAGCGCCCCGGAGGCTACTCCGCTGCGCCCGGCACGCAAGACTCCTGTTGCTCCGGCAGCACCCGCCATCCGCAGCGCACAGGAGCCTCAGAATAACCAGAACGCAAACCGCAGCGGCAGCCGCCGCAACGACCGCAACGATCGGGGTGAACAGCGCAATGTCCGCCCCGCTGCCCAGAATAATAACGCCCGCCCTGCCCGCAGCGAGCGCGGCAATGCAGGCAGCCAGAACCGCACCGGCAGCGCACCCCGTGCTGCCAAGGCCGAGCCTGCCCGCCGCGGCCGCAATGCCGCCGCCCGGGACGAGGACCCGGGGCTGATGCTCATCAGCCGCCGCCCGCCCCAGCAGAAGTACACCAGCTTTGAGGAGTATATGGACGCCCACGGCGGTGCCACTGCACCCATTGAGGATCACAGCGAAGAAGTATGAGCCGGAACGAAGCCTTTACCCCGTGGCAGTGCCCCCTGTGCGGCGGCGCGCTGCAAGGGGAAACCGACCTGAAATGCGAAAAAGGCCACTGTTTTGACCGCGCCCGGGAGGGCTACTGGCATCTTTTGCCGGTGCAGAGTATGCGCACCAAAGCCCCCGGGGACAGCAAGGAAATGGTTGCCGCCCGCCGCGCCTTCCTGAACGCCGGATACTACGGCATCTTCGGGCAGGCGCTGGGGGAGTTGTGCCTTGCCCACGGCGTGCCCGCCGCGAAGGACGCCCCACTGCATCTGCTGGACGCAGGCTGCGGCGAGGGCTGGTACGACCGTTGCATCGCGCAGCAGTTCGCGGCGGCGGAAAAGCCGTTGCAGCTGGCCGGGTTCGATATCGCAAAGCCCGCCGTGCGTCTGGCGGCAAAGGCGCTGCCCGTTGCGCAGTACGCGGTGGCGTCCAGCTTCAGCCAGCCGGTGCGCACCGGCTGGGCAGATGTGCTGCTGAACTGCTTTTCGCCCTTTGCACAGGAGGAGTTCAGCCGGGTGCTGCGCCCGGGCGGGCGCATGATCTACGTTGTGCCGGGGGCAGAGCATCTGTACCAGATGAAGGCCGTGCTCTACGAAAAGCCCTACAAGAACCCGGTGCAGCAGGTGGAGTACCCGGGCTTCCGCGCCATTGATGAGCGTGAGGTGCAGGGAACCATCACCGTGCCCGCCGCCCAGCTGGAAGCCCTGTTTGCCATGACCCCCTACTACTGGAAAACGCCCCGCGACGGTGCTGCCCGCCTTGCGGCTCTGCCGCAGCTGACCACTACCATCGCTTTCCGCTTTCTGGTGTTTGAAAAGCTGTAATAAGATAAAAAGGACTGCCGTGCAGAGTGCATGGCAGTCCTTTTTTGTACCCATTCTCATGCTTGTTGATTTTCACAAGAACTGACATACTAATATATCAATTTCGCACAAAAACAATAAAATCTATTTACAAGTGCATTGTATTGTGGTACGATTTGTGCGGATTTCGATGGCGTGATACAACTGGAATGTCTATCGGGCCCGGCAGCAGGGCGTTTGCTGCACAGCTTTGGGCGGCTTTGTTCTGCACAAATGAGCCGTCTGCATTTAAAAGGAGAAATGATGATGAACAGAAGAGACTTTATGAAGCTTTCCGCCGCTTCTGCCGTGACCATGGGCGCAGTGGCTGGCATGGCACCTGCATCCTTTGCTGAAAACGCTGGCGTGCACACCGATGCCGAGGTGCAGGCCATGGTGGCAGAGGAACTCCGTCTCTCCCGCGAGGTAGCCTTTTATCCGGCTGCTTTCCGGGGCGATTTTGACAAGTTCTATGTGCTGTTCCACAAGCTGTCCCGCGCTCAGTACGAGAAGGTGGACGGTGCAGCTGTGCCCGGCATCAATGCTTCTCACTACGATATGTGTGTTGCCCTGACCAATGCCCGCAAGGCGCTGCGCCAGATCAAGGACCCCAAGAGCACCGTTTGGGAAATTTGGGGAGATCAGATGGCCGTGGAATCTCCGCTGCCCACCAACTGGGAAAATTGCTACGATAACGAGGGCTTCCGTCCCTTCCTGAACCCGTACCTGCTGCGAGATCAGGGCAAGGTGAAGGGCAACGTGATCATTATTGCAGGCGGCGGCAGCACCCACCGCAACAACGTGGTGGAAGGCTACCCGGTGGCCGAGTTCTTCAACAAGAACGGCTACAACGCCTTTGTGCTGCAGCGCCGCGTCAACCCTTATGCCGCTGTGGATCAGCAGCTGGATCTGGCCCGTGCTATCCGCTACATCCGCCACAACGCCTCTGAAAAACACATCGGCAAGACCGATATCATGATCGCTGTGGGCTTCTCTGCCGGCGGCATGAATGTGATGCAGGTGGTGGCCGACCAGTTCGGCACTACGAATACCCCGGATAAGGTCTACCCCAGCTACGTCTGCGATGCTGTGGACCATGAGAGCGCCGACCTGAATGTGGCGATTCCCATCTACGGCCTGTTCGTCACCGGTCTGAACTTCACGAAGAACCCCAACCTGCCTCCGGTCTTTGGTGTTGTGGGTCAGAAAGATGGCCTGAGTGCGATGATGCTGCCCTCTCTGCCGGAGTGCGCGGATATCTTCAAGGATTTCAGCTTCTATCTGGCACCCGATGCGCCCCACGGTGTGGGTCTGGGCACTGGCACCAAGGGCTATGTGGACTACTACACCCAGATCGCCCAGTGGCCGGATATGGCTGTCAACTTCATCGAGAGCCGTCTGGGGCTGATGGAAAAGAAGATCGACATGGACTCCGTGGGCTTTGCATGGTAAGCTGCCCCGACAGGAGTACCTGAAAAACAACGACCCGCCGCATCTCTTTCAGTGCGGCGGGTCGTTGTTTGTAAAAATGTTATGTATGATACTCCATCCATTTACCCTTCCACGCATACAGGATCATGAGCAATGCGCCCAGACCCCAGCTGACGGGGTAGAGGATGAATACGCCCTCGATGCCGGAGAAGAAGGGCAGCAGGAACTGGATCCATACCACACGGAACAGGCACAGCGAGACCAGCAGCACCACCATGGGCGGGATGCTGGCACCCGTGCCGCGCACGGCACCGGCAAGGCCGTGCAGGATGCTGAGCAGGAAGTAGAACGGACAGAACCACCGCATGGCCAGCTTGCCGTAGGTGACCACGGCCTCGTCGGCGGTGAACAGGTGCAGAATGGCGTCCTGTCCGGCCAATAGCGCCGCGCCGGTGCAAAGGGTGTAGATGACCCCAATAGCAAGGGTGACCCACACCGAGCGCTTTACCCGGTCCAGACGCCCCGCACCGTAGTTCTGCCCCACAAAGGTGGTGGCAGCCATGCTGATGCTGCTCACCGGCAGGATGTTGAAGCCGTCGATCTTCATGTAGGCCGCAAAGCCCGCCATGGCGGCGGCACCGTAGCTGTTCACGCTGGCCTGCACCAGCACGTTGGAAAAGGAGATGACCATGTTCTGGATGCCGGTGGGCAGACCCACCCGGATGATGCGGCCTGCCATTTTGCGGTGCAGCCGGATGGCGGAAAGCTCCACCCGGCAGGCGTCCTCGCTTTTCATCAAAAAGCGCAGGCTCAGCACGCAGGACACCAGCTGGCTTAAGTCGGTAGCGATGGCAGCGCCCGCCACCCCCATCCGCAGCCCCACGATGAACACAAAGTCCAGCACGATGTTGGTCACCGACGCCCATGCCAGATACACCAGCGAGCGGCGGGAGTTGCCGGCGGCGTTCAGGATGCCGGCGGTCATGTTATACACCACGCTGAACAGCACCCCGCCGAAGTAGATGCGGATATAGGTCACGGCATCGGCCAGCACCTCGGCGGGGGTGTTCATGGCCACCAGCAAAGCGCGCCCGCAGGCAACGCCGCCCACCGTCAGCAAAAGCCCCATGACCACCGCAATGGCAAGGGAGGTGTGCACCGCCTCGCGGGTCTCCTTGTGGTCGCCCGCGCCCAGATACTGCGAGACCACCACGCCCGCGCCCACGGCAAGCCCCTGACTGAAGCCGATGAGCAGATAGATGGGCGACCCGCTGGAGCCCACGGCGGCAAGGGCATTGCTGCCCACAAAATTGCCCACGATGATGCTGTCGGCGGTGTTGTACATCTGCTGCAGCAGGTTGCCGAAGATCAGCGGCAGGGCAAACAGCAGCAGGCTTTTTACAATGCTGCCCTCGGTCATAAGGGTAGCGGTATTCCGTGTTTTTACGGCGGCCATGGGGTTCCTCCTCTCAGCGCAAAAAATCGCTTGTATCCCTTAGCATAGCACAAACTCCGCTCCGGGACAAGGGGACGGCTGACGATTTTAAATCGTCTCACCCGCAGACAACAGCGGCGGCACGGCGCTGCCGTGCAGCTTGCGGGCGAGGTAGTTTTGGGTAATCTTCACCACCGTGCCGGACAGCGCCACTACGCCGATGAGGTTCGGCAGCATCATCAGGCCGTTGAAGGTGTCGGATAGCGTCCATGCAAGGTCCAGCCGCATCACTGCGCCCGCCGGCATCAGCGCTACGAACAGCACCCGGTAAAATGTCCCAGCCCCCGCGCCGAAGAGATACTCCACGGCTTTGCAGCCGTAGCAGCTCCAGCCCAGCGCGGTGGAGTAGGCGAACAGCAGGATGCACACTGCGATGAGCTTGGACCCCAGCGCGCCAAACACGGCGTCAAAGGCATGCCCCACCAGTGCACTGCCCGCCGCCCCGGCGGCAATGCGCCCGGTGTCCAGATCCACAAAGCCGGAGGTCAGCACCACCAGCGCCGTCAGGGTGCACACCACCATGGTGTCTGCAAACACCTCAAAAATGCCCCACATGCCCTGCTGTACCGGCTCTTTTACGTTGGAAGCCGCGTGCACCATCACCGAGGAACCAAGCCCGGCTTCGTTGGAAAAAGCACCCCGCTTGAAGCCCCAAGTGACCGCCCGGGACAGCCCGTAGCCCACCATGCCCCCACCGGCGGCGCGCAGCCCGAATGCGCCCTTTACGATGGCGGCAAGCGCCGCCGGGACGGCAGTGATGTGCACCCCCACCACGGTGAGCGCACCCACGATGTACAGCAGCGCCATGGCGGGGACAAGCCGTTCTGCCACAGCAGCCACACGTTTCAGCCCGCCCAGCAAAATCACCGCCGACACTGCCGCCAGCACTGCGCCGGTAACGGCCTCCGGCACGCCAAACGCCGCTTTCAGGTTGCCTGCGATGGAATTGAGCTGGCTCAGGTTGCCGATGCCAAAGCTTGCCAGCGCGCAGAACGCAGCAAACAGCACCGCCAGCACCCGCCCCGGCTTGCCGCCAAGGCCGTCTCGCAGGTAGTACATCGGCCCGCCGCGCCAGCCGCCCGCCGGGTCTTTGCGGCGGTAGTAGATGCCCAGCACGTTCTCGGCGTAGCTGGTCATCATGCCCAGCAGTGCCATGACCCACATCCAGAACACCGCCCCCGCCCCGCCGGAAAGGATGGCGGTAGCCACCCCCACAAGGTTGCCGGTGCCGATGGTGGACGCCAGCGCGGTGCACAGGCTCTGGAACTGGCTGATGGCCTGTTCCTCGCGGGCGGTATGAGCGGTGACGCTCCGGTCGGTCAGGATGGCACCGAGGGTGTGCCGCATCCAGTAGCCCCACCGCCGCAGCTGGAAGCCCCCGGTGCGCACCGTCAGCAGCAGCCCGGTGCCGAAGAGCAGCCCCAGCCCCATTGGCCCCCACACGATGCCGTTTACGGCCTCGATTCCCCGCATGAACCGCTCTGGCATCCCATCCCCCCTTTTTTACCGTATCCTATGCAGCAGCCTTACTCCTCATGCGGTGCGGAGGGCTTTTCGGGGGCGGGTGCGGGAAGGGGTTCCAGCGTCAGCCAGAAGTCCTCCTGTTCCTCGCGGTCTTTTTTGTTGGGGTTTTCTGTTTGATCCATGCAGCATCCCTGCCTTTCTGCATAAAGGGTCGCCCGCTGGGCTATGCTTTATGCACAAAAAGGAGGCAGAGCCATGAAACACGCAAAACGCAGCGGCTGGCGTCCCTTCTGGGCGGCGCTGTGCGCCGCCCTGCTGGTGCTGCTGCCGCTGGTGGGCGGCACAGTGCTGCTCAGCCGCGCCCAGCTGCGCAGCAGTCTGCGGCAGGCCGCAAAAAGCCAGAGCGGAGTGCCCATCCGTCTGCCCAAAGCCGCCGACCGGTGCACCGTGCTGCTGTGCGTGGCAGACGAGACCCCGGGCTTTGTGCTGGCCTACCTGAACGCCGGGCAGAACTGCATCCATCTGCTGGCGGTGCCCGCCGCGCTGGAAGTGCCCTTTGGGGGCAAGAACGTCCCTCTTGCGGACTGTTACGCCGCCGCGGGCCCCGCCCGCTGCCGGGAAGCGCTGAGCGAGGTGTTCGCTCTGCCGGAGGATACCGACTATCTTGCCATCGCCCCGGCGGTGCTGACAAAGCTTGCGGCGCGGTACGGCGCAGTGCGGGTGGGCTTTACCGGGGCGCTCACACCGGAGCAGCTGGCGCGGTACGGCAAGGGCACCGGGGTGCAGGGCATTTCTGCCGCCGATGCCCACAGCTTTTTAGCGGCGCTGGATGCCGACACTTCTCTTTCGCCCCGGCGCAGCGCCGCCGCCCGGGCGGCGGTGTGGGATGCGTTTTTCCGGCAGGCGCTGGAGCTGCTGCCCACCACCCTGCCGCAGGGTCTGCGGGAGGTGAGCGGCAGTCTGCTGACCAGCCTGACCGCCGTAGACCTTGCAACGCTGGAGCGTACACTGGAATTTTTAGCCACCAGCGCCGAGCCGGTGGATATCACCGCTGACGCCCTGCCCGGGGACTGGGCAGGCGGACACTATACGGTGTCCGATGCCTCCCGGGCGGCGGTGCAGAGCTTTTTCAACCTCTCCCCGGCGGCGGCGCAGTCTGCGTCCGGCAGTGAGCCGTAACCCAGCACCAGCGTCCCGGCGGCAGAGTGCGCCGTGCCGGTCAGGTCGTAGTCGCTCAGCAGGGAACAGCGCACCCCATACTGCCGGGCAGCAGCCCGCAGGGCGGCGTCTGGCGGCGGGTCTTTCAGCTGTGCCAGCAGGTGCAGACCGGTGTGCAGCCCCGCAAGGGTCAGCTCCTCCGGCGCAAAGGAGGTGCGCAGCGCCGCCACCAGCGCATCCCGGCGGGCTTTGTAGGCGGTGCGCTCCCGCGCTAAGTGCCGGGTGAAATACCCCCCGGTGATAAAGCGCGCCAAGGTCTGCTGCTCAAACCGCCCTACCGTGCCGGAGTACAGCCGGTACTTGACCTGCCATGCGCCCAGCAGCTGCCGGGGCAGTACCATGTAGGCGATACGGATGCCCGGGGCAAGGCTGCGGGAGCAGGTGGACAGGTACACCACCGGGCCGTCTGCGCCCGCCATGCCCTGCAAACTGGGCAGCGGGCGGGTGTCAAAACGGAACTCGGAGTCGTAGTCGTCCTCTATGATGTACCGCCGCCCCGGGGCGCGGGCTGCCCAGTGCAGCAGCTCGGCCCGGCGTCCGGCGGGCATGGTGACCCCGGTGGGGAACTGGTGGCTGGGGGTGACGTAGCACACCGCCGCATCGCTGGCAGAAAGGGCTGTCAGCGACAGCCCATCCGCGTCCACCGGCAGGCAGCGGCAGGACACGCCGTTGTTTTCCAGCACCTGCCGGGCGCGGGGGTAGCCGGGAGTCTCCACGGCAGCAGGGCCGGGCAGCAGCGGTGCCAGCAGCCCCAGCAGATATTCCAGTCCTGCGCCCACCACCAGCTGCTCCGGGTCGCACTGCACGCCCCGGTACTCGGCCAGATACTCTGCCAGCGCCTGCCGCAGAGCAGCGTCGCCCCGGGCATCCCCGGGGGTGAGCAGCTCCGGCGCGGAGTACAGCAGTTCCTTTTGCAGCCGCGCCCATGTGCGGAAGGGGAACAGCCCCGGGTCCACGCCTCGGGTGGATAAATCGAACTGTACCGGCGGGGCGGTGTCGGCGGGGTGCTCTGCCGCCGGCGCAGAGGGCGCGGCGGGCGGCTGCACCCCCTGCGGCAGGGCAAGATACTCCTGCACCGTGAAGCCGCTGCGCTCCCGGGCGGTCAGGTAGCCCTCGGCTGCCAGCATCTGGTAGGCGGTGTCCACCGTGTTCACCGAGACCGACAGCTCTGCCGCCAGCCGCCGCTTGCCGGGCATCCGGGTGCCCGCCGTCAGAGTGCCCGCCCGCATCTCGGCGGCAAGGCTGCGGTAGAGCTGCTCGTACAGCGGCACCGCCGAAGCCGGGTCCAGTGCCGTGGTCAGATGTACCATAGAATGTCCCTCCTGTCTGGGCATTGCGTCAAACTGACCCCATAAAAAAACTTTATTCTGGGTATTTTCATGGGGTCAGTTCTGCGTATAATAGGAGCATACCCGCCGGACACCCAAATGTCAAGTGGTTTTGTGGGGTTATCGGCGCGATTGGAGGGAAAGTATCATGTCTACTACTGCAATGTGGCTGCTGCTGGCAGTCGTCGTTATCCTGATCCTGTTTTTCAGTGTGCTGTACAAGCGCCGCTTTACGGTGCACGAGCTGGCGCTTACCGGCGTGATGGCTGCGCTGAGCCTTGTGGCTTACCTGTTCTTCCGCATCCCGTTCTACGGCGGTTCTTCGTTCCATCTGGGCAACACCTTTACTGCCCTGACGGCGCTGCTGCTGGACGGCGAGGTGAACGAAACGATCAGCCAGAGGGCGGCGAAGGACATCCTCGACCGGGCGGGCGTTCGCGTACCCAAGGAGAGCCGGAGCGACGTGGTGATTCGATTCGCGCAGGGCGCGCCGCCGCTGGGGATGCCGGAAAGCGCGGAAAAGGGAAAGGAGGAAAGGCATGGAGCTTGAGCTGGCCTATCGTCCGACGGGCAAGCAGCTGGCGTTTCACGCGAGCACGGCGGACGAGGTGCTCTACGGCGGGGCGGCGGGCGGCGGAAAGAGCTACGCCATCTGCTGGGATGCGCTGATGCGATGCCTGAAATATCCGCAGACACACGCTTATTTATTCAGGCGGACATACCCGGAGCTGGAAATGACGCTGGTGCGCACGATGATGCGCATCGCGCCGAAGGAGCTGGGCAAATACGTCGCCAGCGCGCATGAGCTGCGGCTGAGCAACGGGAGCGTCATCCACTTCTGCCACCTGAGCAACGAGGGCGAAGGGCTGCTCAAGTATCAGGGCGCGGAAATCCACTGGCTGTATTTCGACGAGCTGACACATTTCACAAAGCCCATGTACGACTACCTCCGGACGAGGCTGCGCGCGGAAAAGCGGCTGGGCATCACGCCCTGCGTCCGCTGCGCGAGCAACCCCGGCGGCCCGGGGCACGCATGGGTGAAGGCACGATTCGTGGACGCGACGGGCGCGGGGCAGCGCGTCGCCGAAGCGACGGTGGAAAGCAGCATCCTCGGCGGGGTGAGCGTGAGGAGGATCGAATACATCCCGGCGACGGCGATGGACAATCCGCACATCACGCGGGACTACATCGTGGAACTGGAACAGAAGCCCAAGGCGCTGAGGGAT
>OLPO01001403.1_pt1 | contig 16583 bp, 16 predicted proteins | sample 1672831 | NCBI WGS metagenome assembly OLPO01 (sample SAMEA3136728, study PRJEB25190) | human gut metagenome
TACGCCCCCGTGCGAAGAAGTACTATACGGGAACTCGGACGGCGATGCAAGGACAATTTTGGAAAATATTTTGCGGCGCGTTGAACGGGAGCGGGGCCAAAGAGACACACGATGCCCGACATAGCCCGCGGGGCGAGCCCCGTGGGCGGCGGCAAGCCCGCCGCCTTCCTTTGCAGGGCTCGGCATGTCGCCCCAGACGCCGCCGGCCAGACCAAAGCGATCCGCGGTGCATCCGTGGGCATGAGCCCTTCCGCACGCCTTCGGGCCAATTTACGGAACCGTGCGTAGCTCGCCCCAGCTGGTCGCTTCATAAACAGACCGGTTTACTACGCCGATTCCCGGATTTCCGACCTCACGCCTACTTTCGCAAAACGGGCAGGCAATCTACCTGCGGTTTTACGAGCGGCGAAATCAGTGTGTTCAGTCACCCTCAATCCAACGTAGTAAACCGGCATGGTTTTAAAATGGCACTTAATTACTGACAGCATATAAAGTATTAAAAATGCCCACTTGGCCATTATTACTTACCAATACCGAGCCAATTGCACAGAACGTTGGCCCGCAATCTGGTCTCAGCGCATCTCATCGCCTCGGTTTTTGGCTTGTAGCGCAACTCTAATCGCTCACACACACTGTGAATGATGGCATCAAGCTGATCGTGATCATTGAGCATGTCATGGGTTACAAGAAATACGTCGTATCCCATGCTTTGCAATGCTGTCATTCGGGTGGCATCGTGGTCAAGCACGGCGCCCGATCCATGGATAACCTCTCCTTGAAGTTCGATAATCACAGCCTTCATTGTTATTGGATTTACGATGACGATATCGCCGTAACAGATTTTCTGACCTGCGATTTTCCGAGCTGAATTCGACAGCGGTGTTAAGTCGTTGACGAATATGTTTTTAAACTCCGCTCCGCCGGCACGCCTCGGATGACTCAGTAACATGATTCCAGCAACTTCTAGCGGGGATGCAGCGATACCCATTACCTGCCGTGCGGCTTCGTAGAATTGCTTTCCCCACATCTCGCCTTTAACCTTCGCTGCAAATCTATGCAGTTCTTCTATTTCAATAAGAGGCTTTCTCATCCAGAGCGATGTGCCCTTTCCGCTAGCTGTATTTCCGGATCCGTTATCCTGCTGCTCACTTTGATCATTCTTGCTGTCCTTCTGGTGCGCCCGAGCATGGACTCGCTTCCATGGGATCTCATCTTGAGTTTCGTCTAGTTCAAACAAACTTTCTGTGGTGTACTGCTCTTCTTCTGATTTTGTCTGCTCAAGTGCTATGTCGACCGCGGGCGATGGTTTAAAAACCGAGAACCATCCGCAGAACTCGTACATAGCAAGAACTAGATCGCATGAAGACACGCTTCGAGTTATGGTGAATAGCGTATTAAGAGGGTCAGTGACGCTAAAGCCCATACCCGTTTCGATGGAAACCTTCTCTGTATAGGCGCTGTTCCATCGGATGGTCCGTCTAGTCTCGGAATGCAGGTTGCTTCGTGTTGATGCTGCTGTGATGACTGGCGTCTTGAGGACGTCGGTTACGAAAGGGGCTTGGGACAGAGCTCGCCAGCCGTCTTCGGCGTTAGGTAGGCGCGGGTAGAGGTCGCGCACTTGCGGTGGGCAGCGCCAGTAGCGGAATGCAGTGTTTGCGCAGACGATTTCGTCCATTTGCGCCTCCCCTGGTTTCGGCCGTAGGCCGCGCGGATTACGGGCATGGCCGATTATCTACCGGGGCATCATGTGGGTAAGTACCGGAAGCAAACCAAATGCTTGACGGGTTCCTCCGAAATACCATCGTTTGATAGAAATCCGCTGGTAGGCGCTTTGGGCATGTGGTTCCTATCTCCACATTTGTGCTCGGATCACAGGGGGAATTCAATGAAAATACGCATGCGTTTTATACATAACGTGCAATGGCGTCAGCGAAAAGGGTGCGATAAAAATGACGCCTTAGACGACTACGATTTGATTTTGGTGTCACTTTTGGTGTCACCCTTGGTGTCAAAAAGAAAAAGGCCAGAGGCTTAACACCTCTGACCTGTGCTTTAGATGGTGGGCGATACAAGATTCGAACTTGTGACCCCATCCGTGTGAAGGATATGCTCTACCCCTGAGCCAATCGCCCGTCGCCTTTCGGCAAAAGAGATACTATCATAGCCGCGCGTGGTTTACCAAGAACTTTTTGCCCCCGATTTTAAAATCGTTGACGTAATCGTGGGCGCAGACCTCGTCACCGCAATCAGGGCAGCCGACAAACCAGCAGCTAAACCGCCCTTTATTGCTTGATCCACGAGGTCTCGGGGCGGCAGATAAGTCGCGCGTTGTTGTAGGCCATGTCGAGCGTGAGACAGGTACGCGCGGCGTAAAAGCCGTCCTCGCGCTGGATAGTCAGCGCCAGCTCGGGCTTGTCGCCGGTTAGGCACAGCGGCAGCAGCAGCTGGATCCGGCCGCCATAGAACTGCGGCACCGCGAGCGTGTAGTTGGCTGCGGCGCGGCGGGCGGCCTCGACGACGGCGCCCTCAAAGGCGCGGCGCAGCAGCAGCGAGTTGTCCTCCCCCATCAGGCTGGCGGGGATGCGCGTCAGGTTTTCCTCGTCGCCCAAAATGTGGTCGATGTTGGAGCGGATGGGCAGGCGGTAGTCAAAGACCAGCTCGGAGGGGTCCTCGGCAAAGCGCACACGGCACGGCAGGTACTCAAACGAGACGAGCATGGGGTCGCTTTCCTTAAAGAAACCCTTTAAAAACCAGCGCTGGCGTGCGTCGGGCTTGGTGTTGGGCTCAAACAGACCGTAGATGGTCTCGTAGCGGCGCGTGTACAGGCCGGTGTTGAACAGGCAGCGGTCGTCGTCGAACACCAGCGCCAGGTTGGACGGTGCGGTCTGGTCCACGTCGCGCTCGGTCAGGAACACCGCGCGGCTAAACGAAAACGACAAGTAGTTTTTGAGGATGCGGTTGCTGGGGCCCCAGTCCTCGGGATCGGCGAGGTCGGCCAGGCGGTCGTAACAGGGCTCGGGGCAAAACGCAAAGTCGTAGACATTGCTGCACAGGGTGCTAGGGATTTCCATGTGGTGTCCAATCCGTTCAATAACTGGCGTGCGTATGCTTAGATTCTATACGTGCGACGGGTCGTCCGTGCCCGCAATGCAACCGCGGCGCAGCTCTTCGGCGAGCTCGCTGGTCGTGCGGCGACTGGAAACGAGGTCCTGGATCCAGGCATAGTATTGATTGTCTTTGGGCTCGGGGCCATCGGACAGCACGACCGGAGTGCCGGCGAACCTTAAGACGGACAACGCAAAGACAAGGCTGGTGCGTTTGTTGCCGTCCTCAAAGATGTGGTCCTTGACCATGTGCTCGGCCACGTAGGCGACCTGGTCAAAGATGTCTGCGAAGCGATCGGCCGGCGATTGGCCGAATATCGTACAGAATGAACCTGCAAGTACGGACTCGACGCGTCCAAGCTCAAGTGCGGCACGGTCGCCCGCGGCGTCGGTCGTATAGCAGCGCCCGACGGTCATCAGCGTGCTGTGTAGACGCATCACGGCCGCGGCCATAGCTTCGAGCGAACCGGCATCGTCGAGCACGAGCGGTGCGAACGGATGTGCCCGGCGCGGCGCGACCGTCGTCATGAGTTCTCCAAGAGCCTGAGCGCGTTGGGCATGCCCGCAATGGTTAGCCGAACAGCTTCGTCGATTAACGTGGCGCCGTCGCGCAAAATCAGTGATGCTGAATTTGCCACGTGCGCAGTTGAATGATCTTCTTGAGCAACGCAATCAGCGCCGTCATCTTGTTGAACATTGCTCCAAAGCATGTCTGCCTCCTTTATAGCTCTATGGATGGAATAGCCCGCGAGTCGTACTCCAGGGCAACCGGTTTCCAGACGAGGTCTTCGATGGCGCAGTTTAGGGCATTTGCAAGCGCCAATGCCGAGGAGACCGAGGCGCGGCGTAGGTCGAGCTGGTTTTGCTCGTAGAGTTGTATAGCGCGAAGTTTAACCCCCGATTGGGCGGCGAGCTGTTTTTGCGTTAGGCCGGCCGCCTTTCGTGCCGCTTTGAGGCCCTTTTTGTCTGCCTGGGCATCGTTCCATTTATCAATGACAATCTGGGCGAATTTATCTTCGGAGGCCTCGTGGAGCGGATGATACGAGCCGATGATCCAATCGAGCGGAGCGACTTCGAGTAGCTTATTAAAGCCCAGGCTGCTCATCCATTGCGTATAGGTCAAAACCCAGCCCGCCCAATACTGAGGCGAACGGTCGAACGGATAGGTCTCCCTGCATTCGACGGGGGTCAGTCCCGCATGGGCGATAATATCGCGCGCGAGCTCGTCGCCCGCCATGCCGCAGACGACGCGAGACATACCGCGCTCAAACTGTTTCATCTCAAAAGCGTTCGACAGGATCGCCGTCAACTCGGCTGGAGTCAGCCCTTGGTCACAGAGAGCAAAATCGACCGCCTCGCCCAGCGTTCTCATTGCATCCTCGAGATACATCTCACTGTAGGCGTTGGTCATCGCCCGTCATCCCCTCTCGAATGATATCGACGATACGGATTCCCTCAAATGGATTTTCGGCAAGGAGCTCCCGATATTCAATACTGGCTTCTAAGACTCTCCGAGTTCGGAAGTATGCGGCAAAATCCAGACTTATTGACCACGCTGGAGCACACCAACGCCTCTGCCTGCGGTTTCTTTGCGCGAAAAGGCCGGTGTGGTCGGGGTTTCCGGAATTTGCCGCATACTTCCGTTTTGAGAATTCGGAAGTGCGTGGAAAGACCGAGTTCCGCCAACCAGACCCCGGTTATACCCTTTCGTGACCTGCGGTTTTGACGCCAAAATTTGGTTTGTGCTCGGCTGGTTGCGATTTTCCCCGCACTTCCGGAAATGGGCGTTATGGCTGTGTTGTGCACGGCAAGAAAAGCGCCGAGAAAAGGGCAATCAAGCGGCAGCCGGTAGTCTTGGAAAGCGTTATGGGTATTGCGGTGGCTGCAAGCCTTTACAGGATGAGGTCCGCCAGACACAGCTCGCCCTTGGGGATCTTCGAAAGTCGCTTGTATTCCTTAGCGGCTGCCGTAAGCGAATCGGCATTCCAATAACTTTTGAGGAAGCCTTCCCTCTTCACCTCGTGCATGCCGAGCTCCTGTTTGCAGAAGTCGCTCGGTTTCATGCGTCCGCCATGCCAGCGTCTCCACGCGCCTTCTCGAATGATGGCCAGTACCTCTATCTCAGGATGAGTTACGTAGTTAGCCACCGGGAAACGGTCGGCGTACAGGTTGCCGAGTTTGAAGCGTTCTTTCCTCGAGTCCAGCACCCTGACGATGCAGACTGGCCAGTCATAGTCTAAGTTGAGGTAGTTATCTTGGATATCGGAGGCTTTGCGCAGGCGGGTGACGTCCACGACGTCGGCCTCTGAAAAGACGAGCGCGTCCGCCTCGAGGAGAATGTCCACGGCCACCTGTTCCGCTGTTCCCTCGCAGGAGATGATAGGATGATATCCCGCAAAGCGAAAACCGTTATCACTGCTCACCGGACACCTCCCCTGCGACGAGCTCCTTAAGCGCGCGTACGTCGGCGTAGCGCGGAGCAGTTCCCTTCACAAAGTTCGAGGCAAATACCTCCGACTTCTTGTTCTCAATGCGCTTCACACGGTCGGAGTACTTCACCACGCGCGCACCGCAGTCGCGTCGGGCAAGAAAGAACACGTTGTCCTTGCGGTGCACGTGATCGAGGAGTTGCGGGTAGTGAGTCGTGAAAACCAGCGTTGCGCCGTTGGGGTTGGTCCCGCGGGCGGCAAACAGATCAAGCACGACGTTAACCAGTTGGCGGTTAAGGTGGTTCTCCACCTCGTCGACTAAAAGGTAGCCACCGGAGCGCAGGACCCTCATCGCGCGCTGCACCAGCCCCAGTCCACGTACAGTGCCGGATGAGAGCACCTCGGTGAGCCCCCGCTCGGAGATCGTGATGGGCTCGCGACCTGTAAACGTCAGTACGAAGGCGCGACCGGAGTCCCGGACCTCGAGGTGCTCGATGCCAGAGTCGAAAACACGAAGCACGTCGTCGAGACCGTTGAATTGCTCAGTGAGGCGGAAGCCACCGTCGCGCAATGCCGTCGCTCGGATTCGATGGCCGAAGTCCTTGGCGAGCACAGCGGCTGCGACGGAAACGTCAGGCGGCGTAAGCGCCGCCCAAGAGTCCGGCATCTGAGCACGGTCGCACAGCGGGGACGCGAGTTTCTCGATTTCGGCCCAGGATGCCAGGGTCGAGCGCTTGAGGGCCTTGGCCGGCAGCGAAGAAATCACCTCATCGGAGAACGACAGCTCGGGACCGTCGTCGCCTCCTTCGACAGTCTGCAGCACCGACTCGAGCAAGTAAAGACGATCTGCGTGCCATATGACGCACTTGAGCTCGGACGGTCCGTCGAACGCGGCGGGGAACGTTGATGGGAGCCCGCCACCGCGCGCCGGAGAGCCGTCAACAATGCGGCAGGCGAGCTCCAGCAGGTTCAGTGCTGTCGTCTTTCCCGTAGCGTTAATGCCCGCCAGCGCGACGACGCTATTCACGTAGAGATGGTCCGCCAGTTCGAAAGCCGACTCATCGGAGGCCGTCACGCGGTCGGAGGCGAACAAATCGATATCGAATAACCCGTCTTCGAACATCGTGAGATGGTCGAAGCAAACCTTTAACAACTTCATCTCAAGCCTTTCGAATACTTGAAACAGAATTTATGGCTCAAGTATAACACATGAAGGATATCGCGAATTTAGCCTGCCGCTAGGCAGAAAAGGCTTATCCGTAGTGCCGACCTCGTCGATATGCAGGTTCAAATGCTTAGACATTTGATTCAAATCGTACAAAAATGGCGAGGTACGTACCTCGCCGATCTGGCACCTCCAAGACGACCGTCTCTTCGGTTGTTAAATTCTCTCACACTTCAGGAGCTTTTAGAGCTGCATCGATAAGGTCGACGCCGTTGTCGAAGCGGCCGCACTCCCCCGTCGCAAAGAATGCGTCGCCTTCGCGGATGGCCTCGAGGGCCTCCGGGTTGGGTTCTTTGGAAGGAATAGGTTGAGGGCTGGTATTCGCAAGCTCCTCGTCCTGCTTACAGCGCTTCATAGACACGCACCTCATCTTGCTCGATGCTTTTGCGGAAGGTCGGGCGCATGTGCTCTGGTGGGTTGGTGACGACATCCACCTTTCGCCCAAGTTCCATCTCGAGCTTATAGGAGAGTTCGTAAAGCGTGCCGAACGTCATGGTGTTGCCGCAAACTAGGCGCAAGTCAATATCGCTATCGGGCGTTTGCTCGCCTCGGGCAAACGAGCCAAATAAATATGCCTCGCTGACGTCGTATTGAGCTAGCACGCGGGTGGCAGCAGTGGATATGTCGGTAGTCGAAATCATGGGTTATTTGCCGTTCAACAGTAGAACGTCAGAGGGCCAGCGCCGAAACCGCCGGTCCGGCTTTTTGGCGTTCGGCGAGCTCGAAGATAAACGGGGCGTTTGATCTAACAAATTCTGTTAAGAAATTGAGGTCATCAGCAGTAAATCCTTCGACGTTGAACCATTTGACCACAGGCAAGAAGCATTCCGCATGGTCAAAGCCAAAGTCAATCGGGCGCTCGACGGCTACGCGAACCGTTCCGTCTTCTCTTGTCTCTGAGTACGCAAACTGGGTGCCATCATCAAGCTGAACATAGCTCCAAAACATGACTACCTCCTTAGTGTTTATATCCGAGTATTAAGAGCAGACTAGATGGTTTGGATGTTCATTGTAGAAGGAGTTTGTCAAAAAGACATTTTTAGATTTCATGCAGATTCTCTGAAATAGAAAATGCCTCCAACCCAAAGAGATTGAAGACATCTTCTCAGTGTGCTTTCTTTTGATTCCATTGGTCGCGCCCTACGACCAATTTCTGATTTAAGTATGCCCAAGCAATGAAGGAAATGAGTGAGATTTCGAAAATGAGTTTGGTAGAATTAGGCAGAGTCAAATAACGAATACCTCGGGTTATTTCTTACCCTTCATCCGGAAGTAGAAGCCTGGTATACATCTGAAAGACGGCAAGAAGAAATAGATCTTCCATGGTCTCGATTCTCTCGCCATCGAAGCCCCCGGGGCACCCGTAGTCCCTATCGTTGGCCTCGTCACCAGAGCCGTAGGTCGCCGCGTAGAATGCAACGGTCGTCGCGAACCGGCTGGCCTCAATCTCGGAGCTCGATTCGAATTGATATTCATTTTTTAGATAGGAAATGGGGGCGAAGGAAGCGCCCCTCGACTCGAAGGCCTCGGAAAGGACCTTACGGATTAGGTAATCGTACTCCAAGGTGCAGCTATCAGGGGACAGGAACGAAGAGTCCAAGCACTCAGGAAGAAGGTGAACCGGAGGTGCTGGAAGTCTCTCCCCCGCATACCTTTCGAGGCTGCGAAGCACGTATTTCCCATCATTATAAAGAAAAGTTTCATCTTCTGGGAAGCGCTCACGGAGGGCGGCTTCGAGTGCGGCGATACAACGGACGAACAGGTCATCCTCTTCCCTGACCCGCAGGTCAAGATTGCAGTATTTAAGAATCAGATTCTGAACTTCCGGCACGAGACAACAGAAGTTCCGGTATATCTCACGTGAATAATAAAAAGGTCATTGTGCATGGCGGTGACAGCGCAAAGCGGAATTAAGCCTCTATCTGTGTAATACCTCGAGACAAACTCGACCGCCTGCGCCTTATTCCCTTCGGCGTGTCTGCGTTCGTCTCTTTCGTCCTGGCGGTGCTCGAATTCTTCCATGCGCTTACTCTGGCAATATTGCTTCATGCCAATGATGGCTGTTACAAGTAAAGAGATAAATGCGCATATTAATTCAGCCCATTCGTTACACTTCATAAGATGCTCCCACAATACTTAATGGTGTTGCAATTCTATATACCAAGTAATTCTACGCATGGGACGTAGGCCTCGACCGCAACAACCGGATATACGCTAAAGAGGGGTTAGACCATACTGCTTGCGCTATAAATGAACTCAGCGAATATAAATCCGCCTTGTGCTCGACCCTGTTTGTCGTATTGCGGTACTCCGTGTACTGCCGATATTGCGCTTGGGCACCGGAGCCGACATAGGTCCCGGTGCCCTATTTGCTGTTTGTGCTCTGCCCCACCTTATTGTTGAATTCTTTTCTCCTATATATCAACCTGGGTCTCATTGTCACGATTCAGGCCATGGTCGCGTCCGTATGGACCTTGCTTTCGATTATTGGGTGCCTATAGACAAACATGCCAATAGTTATACCTTGTGGATATCCCTTTCTTCCAAATGGCAGCTATCTCAACAGCGACGTGCGATGCCCAGAAGCACTGTTCCCAGCAGGAAAAGTGCCATGGACGCGACGATCCAGTAGCCATCGCCGGTCTTGGGAAGCGCCGGTGTTGTTGCCATAGTGGATGTGGGCTTGATCGTCTTGGTGACCGTTGTATTGGTGACCGTTGTCTTGGGTGACGTAGCCGCGGGTTTCACCGTAGGATCCGTCGCCGGCCCCGCACCGGGCTGATCGGCAGCGGGATTGGCATCAGCCGCGGGCTCGCCCGTGCCATCCCCCGGCGCCTCGCCGCCGGGTGTAACGGGCTCCCCCGACGGCGAGGTGGCGCCATCGGGCTCAATCACCACATGCGTGTCCACGGCCCCGCCAGCATCAACCACGTTGGCAGCGCCAAAGGCACCGCCAACAGGCGTCACAAAGTGCGCAGCCAAGAGTGACCCGCGATCGCAGGCAACGCCGGCATCCGTACCGGTTGCATCCAGCCAGGACGCATCCACAGCAAGCGTCTTGCTCGCCGCGTTAGCCCCAAATCCCTCGTCGAGCAAGCGCACGCCATAAAAGCGCAAGCCAGTATCAGACCCCGCGCCTGCGGCTACAACGCGCCCTCCGCCGCGTACGGTCAAGCTACCTGCGGCAATGCCGGCAACAGTCTGGTCAAGAACGCCTGCCCCGTCGGCCCTGGCATCGACCGTGCAGCTGTCCACCACCAGCGCCTGGGCCACATGGATCCCGCATTGCGAACCCGTCGCCGTGAGCGAGCCGGAACCGCGAAGAGTAAGGTTTCCCCACACCTCCATGCCGCTCATGGAAATGTCCGCATCGGGCGCATGCGTCTCGACCACGGAGTTTTGCCCCACAAGCGTCACCACCAGGTCGCCGACGGCGCCGATGGCCTCGCCCGCATATCCGGTTAGCTCAAGATGATCGTAATTTGTCCAAGCCCACCCGGGACCCGACACGCCCGGCTCGCAGTACGTGTCGCCCGCATTGAACAGGCTGTCCGCGCCCGCGGCATAAGAAGGCCCGCCCAGCAAAACGCATAGGCAGGCCATGATGGTAAGCAAAATGTAGTTTCGGCTGGTGTGGAACGCGGTGGCAAACATTACCGCTCCGATCTACGCAAGAGCCAATGAAAGCCGTACCAGGAAATGCCCTGGTAACAGTAGCTATTAGTGTATCGAGATCAGGCGAGTGGCGAACGAATTGCCTGTAAACGAACCCAGAAATTAGGTGTAAATCGTTTTGCCAGTCGGTGAAAGGAGATGGAGCCCGCGCAATTAAATGCGCGTGCTCCATCTCCCGTTATTTACCAGAATCAAATACGTCAGTTATAAGTTCGGGCAAGTCCGTCCACACTTGATAAGAGGAGACGTTGTCCGGATTGCTCTGTCTTATGCGACGCTTTTCATCTGTATTGTGCTTAGCAGCGTTGACTAAAGCCTGGCCCTTGTTGCCGCTAATCATTTCTAGATTTACAGACTTGTACTTTGACGCGGACGACCTGTTGGGGTCTGTGGATTTTAGTAGGCCAAGATCGCGGGCCCGTTTCTCGCATTGAGGAGTCGATGCATAACTTTCAGAGCATGGCGAAACGTGGTCAATAAGCCATACTTCAAAACATGGATTGGAAATTGCAAGTTTGACTCCTTTGACTCTAGCTTCGCGCTCTGCAGCAGCTAGATTCCTGAACTCGTCCGAGTCAACAACAATCCATACAGAACTTAGTTCGTCTATTTCGCCTGCTTTAACGGCCTTTTTATCTGACTCGAGCTCACGGGACACCTTCTTCGCTACCTTTAGCGGATCTCCATCGATATACCTATATCGCACACTTCCGCGAACATCCATTTCATTAATTAGGAAGCTGAAGTATTCGGTTTCGGTCACCCTGCCGTTGGACACAATCAGATGGCGCTTTCGTTTTGCTCTCGTTTGCTTTTTGCGTCCGAGAGCAAGCCCTCTCCTTTCTGCCTTAGCCATTTATGTCAGCGCCTTCTTTCATGAGTTGGGCCATAAGTTGATGAAAGCTTGGGTTGGGCAGTGGCACATAGACACCGTTCAAATAATTGCGGCCCAGATTCTCATTTGCGCGAGGAGAATACTCCATTGCGGCAATTAATTGAGAAGTTCCCTCTGAGTCCTTTTCAACAAACCAGACCTGATCGCGTTCAAGCACCTCTTCCATGGGGCTCGTTCGCGTCATCAAGGTAACATCATGAGTAGAAAAGATGAGCTGCGCACCATTTGGATTTGTTTCAGAATCAGAAAACAGTGAAACAAAGTCGCGTAGGAGCGTGGGATGAAGGCTCGAATCTAGTTCATCAATGAGCGCCAGAGTTCCGCTGCTTAACGAGTTTAGAGCCACGAAGAAAAACGCTAGAGCCGCTTTTGTTCCTTCGGATTCCTGGTTTGAGTTGAACCAAAGTCCATCCCCCACCCCCTTATGATGGAAGAATAGGTCATAAGAAAATGACCATTTAAAATCTTCTTCAATTATATTCCGCGCTTCTTCTGGAATGTCTTTAAGATCAACGAACGGCTCTTTTAAACCGAAGACGCTTTCCGCTTGGCGAACATCGATATCGTCAATTCCGATATCGGCAAACTTAATAAGCTGGGATAATACTCGGGCTCGCGAATCGCCTTTGATAAATAATTTCTTAATCTCCGTTAGCTCGTTGGCGTATTGCGTCGCATCATAGCGCTTTACATCGTAAGCAAGCGACTTAAATGCCGGTTGGATTACCGTGCTGCCAGCAGTTGCCGCGGCAGATAAAAAGAGAGAGTTTTTGCGCGTAATATCCCATAGCTGCTTTTTTGCGCCCGTAAAGGAACTTCCGAATTTAATGGACTGCTTTCCATTTACCGAAGTGCGATCGTATAGAAGGGAGGGTTGCTTTGATCGATAGACGACGAGGTTCTCGTAAGTAACTTCATTTTTATTTAACCCAAACGAGAACTCATATTTTTCATTACCGGAAGTAAAGTCAATAGAAAACTCGGTATCGTCGTCGATGGAGTTGGAATCTAGCAAAAAAGGAATGACTGGAATTCGTGTTTGCGCATCGCCTGCCGCGAAGCCCGTGCGGACGAAATACGAGACAAAATTCAGGGCGTCAATAAAATTGGATTTTCCCGAAGCATTGGCGCCATATACCGCGGCGACGCGTACGGGACCAAATTCTTTTTTACCGGAAATTGGTTCAAATGAAAACTGCTGTGCATCTCGAAAACTGAGGTAATTCTTAAAAGAAAAATTGAGGATCATCGTCAGAATCTTTCTAGCTACTGTTCATTTATCACAGGCGTACTGTAATTACAAGAAGAATTATATGCTTTTAAAGGCGATATTTGTTTGTTTTGAACAAATATCTACTCTAAATTGAGATTTACTTCAAGCGAGCCTATTGGTAATGTGAATTGGGTCATCACTGCGCGTTGACACTGTTGCTAGTGATGGGTGACGAATCTAAGTAGAGCGAGCGCTCGTTACGCCCCCTAAACAAACTCCCCCGTCTCCAGATCAACGAAGCCCGCGAGCTTTATCTCTCCGGAGAAGCCACTCCCCTTGTACTTTCCCGCATAGGTTTGCGAGTCGTACTTGAACGAGATGTTGTACGGCTTGCCGCTTTTCGTTTTTCCTGATCAGCCCGTTATCAAGCATATAGCGCAACGCCCTTTTATGGCTTTCCTTATCGTTGTCATTTAGGTATAAGCTGCAGGCACCGTTTTTCTGCCCTGCGGCGATCTGCGTTTCGGTATTCGAGTATTTGGCCTCTGCGACAACGGCATTTAACCTCAATAAAGCTCGTCCCCAGCGGCCTCAAGCGCCTGAATAACCGAGCGCTTTAACTCAGTGAGGCTTCTCATAACGACTTCCAGGCAGCGCGACTATACGCACATCGAACGAATCGCCGTATCTGAAGTCGGCGTACACATCACAATTGCCCCTAACGAGAAACTGCAGGGCGGCCCGATCAATCGCTTTTGCGCTTTGGCCAACGTAGTACAGGTCTTTGGTTACATTATGGATAATGAAACCCCCGTAACCTCGCCTTGCTGAATCAGAGCCTTTCGCCGAGACATGAACTCTTCGGCGCTTGCAGTGATCTGCGGATCGTCTTCTAGGAGAGATTGGCGTAGATTCAACAGTTCCTTTTGCTGCCTCGACGCGGTTGAGACCAACAGTAGGCCATCGATAAACAAGAACAACCCAAGAACTATAAACGGGAAAGACGGCACGCGATTTACACCAACGCTAAGCAGCCAAGCTAAAAATGGACCCCCGAGTGTAATTAGGAGTTAAATAACACAGACAACCTTTCCAACTGCAATAAGCCTTTTCGGAGGAGCTGAAGCGACGGCCTTAACTTGGTAATAATTTCTCAAAGTGGTGTCCAGAGATATGTACGAGCAGTTTCAAATGAACCAATTGAGAAACTGCTTAAGTTGAACAACATAATATAGCGTCCAGCATGGGCTCGTAGACCACCACGGGCATGCCCTTGGCCTTCACGCACTTCATGACACCCTGGATCGAGCTCGCGCGAAAGTTATTGGAGTTGGACTTCATCGTCACGTTGTAGACGCTCACGTCCACCAATTGCCACATTCTTAATTAAGAGAGTTTGCCGATATAGAACTGTAGGCCAAAATAGGAATGAATGTTAAATAACCGATGAGTAGAATATTGCCAATTAAAGACGACGCGGGGAGAACAATAGATGACAAACATCACAGAGCAAGGTGCACAGAATTTCAACTTGCCTGCCATTAATCAGAATATGAATATACCAAATTTTAATCTACCTGATTTCCGAACCAATTGGCATCAACTAATTATCGTTGGCAACGGATTCGACTTAGAGTGTGGATTGCCCTCGGGCTTCAGCGACTACATTAATGCTCGTAATAAAGAGATCAATGAATGCGAAGACGACGAAACTCGAAGTTACAGCCTTACAATATGGGACACCATACTTCAGGGAATGCCAAACGCCAATTGGTGCGACATAGAGGGCGCTATCTCAAATTGGATGGCACCCGACGGCGTTGAACCATTATCAGAAGGCACGCTCTTTGCGAAGTGCCTAAACATACTGGCCAATTACAACCCGACTGTTTATGATCCAAATAACGTTGAAGAAGTGGTTGCCTTTCAGCTGTGTAGGCGCTTCCCTAATTACTGGGGCACTTGGACCAGTAGCCTTCTGCTGGATATAACTATGAAGGACCTTCATGTTCTTGAAGAAGAGTTTGCGAAATACCTTCAGGGGGCAGTTTCGAAGTCGGACGACTATAAAGACCGCGCATCAAAACTCATGATTGAACTGATGTTATACGAGCGACCGAGTGAAGAAGAGTATGACGTTCAAGAAAGTATCCTTAGCTTTAATTACACACGTGCAGCAAATGATTTCCGCTCGAAGGAGCATACGATTAACTACGTCAATGTTCACGGAAGACTTGGCGGAGAAATCGTATTTGGAATTGATGGTTCTCGCATTATGAACAACGAGCTCGTTGTGCCTTTTACAAAAACATATCGAGTCATGTCATTAAATCCTCCAGATATTGAAAAAATTGTTGAGGTACCCACGAACGCAAGCGCCTATGGGCAAGGCACGCGCGTCATAAAGTTCTACGGACACTCTTTGGGAAAAGCTGACTATTCATATTTCCAGGCAATATTTGATGCGGTGAATCTATATGAAGGGGAAACAAAATTGATCTTCTTTTTCAGACCTCACGGTCAGAAACCTGGAGATCGCGGAGACGTTGAAGAGGCAAAGAAAGAAGCGATGTCAAAAGCAATTGCGCTTTTAACTGCATATGGCGCAACTCTCGACAACAAAGATCATGGAACAAATTTGATTCATAAGTTGCTTATTGAAGGTCGTTTGGTCGTTGCTTTGCTTCCCGATACCGCACGCCGTATCAATTAGATTCGCTAAATCATCTTGGATGACAACAGGTATGACAATTGAGTGTTAGCAAAACGAGGCATGAATTCGAAGAGTCTTGCTTTCACGACTCGCAGTAGCATTCTGTTCATGACAGAGCGCTGAACTCACAATAGCTATAACTGTAATTGTAATTGTTGCGGACAATGAAGGACGGGGGTGTATCGGCGCTAGCCGATACACCCCCGTCCTCAGGTAGAATGAATTTGCCGCAGGTTAGGTCCGCCCAGCGCAGGCCTGCTCGCTCCCCTAGTCTCGCTTAAACAGATCCCTCGTGTACACCTTGTCCGCCACGTCCGCGAGTTCGTCGCTCCAGCGGTTTGCCACGATTACGTCGCAGCCGGCCTTGAAGGCCCCCAGGTCGTGGGTCACCTCGGAGCCGAAGAACTCCGGCGCGTCCAGCGTGGGCTCGTAGACCACCACGGGCACGCCCTTGGCCTTCACGCGCTTCATGACGCCCTGGATGGAGCTCGCGCGGAAGTTGTCGGAGTTGGACTTCATCGTCAGGCGGTACACACCCACGATCGGCTTCGACTTGCCCTCGTAGACACGGTTCCACACCATTTGGAGCACCTCGTCGGCGACGAAGTCCTTGCGAGTGCGGTTGGCCTCGACGATGGCCTCGATCAGGTTCTGGGGCACGTCCTTGTAGTTGGCGAGCAGCTGCTTGGTGTCCTTGGGTAGGCAGTAGCCGCCGTAGCCGAAGCTGGGGTTGTTGTAGTGGGACCCGATGCGCGGCTCCAGGCACACGCCGTCGATGACGTCGCGGGTGTTGAGGCCCCGGACCTCGCAGTAGGTGTCGAGCTCGTTGAAATAGGCGACACGGAGGGCAAGGTAGGTGTTGGCGAAGAGCTTCACGGCCTCGGCCTCGGTGGTGCCCAGCACCAGCTCCGGGATGCCCACGGTGCCGTCGGCGTTCACACGCTCCAGCTCCGCGGGGTCGGCGCCCTGCGCGAGCAGACCGGCGAACTTCTCGGCCGCGGCGACGGCCTCGGGATCGTCCTTCGGCGCGCCCACCACGATGCGGCTGGGGTGCAGGTTGTCGTAGAGCGCCTTGCTCTCGCGCAGGAACTCGGGGCTGAAGAAGATCTTGGAATCGCCCAGCCTCTCGCGAAGGCCCGCGGTGTAGCCCACGGGGATGGTCGACTTGATGACGATCCAGGCGTCCGGGTTCACCGAGCGCACTGCGGCGATGGCGGCCTCGACGGAGCTCGTGTCGAAGAAGTTCCTGTCCGAGTCGTAGTTGGTGGGCGTGGCGATGACAGCGTAGTCGGCGCCCGTATAGGCCTCGGCCACGTCGACCGTGGCGTG
>OLPO01001404.1_pt1 | contig 16571 bp, 17 predicted proteins | sample 1672831 | NCBI WGS metagenome assembly OLPO01 (sample SAMEA3136728, study PRJEB25190) | human gut metagenome
TGATTACCTATCCAAACCAAACATGTAAAATTAGCAGTTCAATAAATAGAGGGAACACAAATTATTCTTCTTATGTGTTCCCTTTATTTATTGAACAAATACTTTTTATCTGTTTTTGCGTTATGAATTTCTCCTTTTTTCTTTTCGTACTTTATATTTTACTCCATATTTCTGAAAATATAGTTCACGTAATTCTCTATTTTTCATAACATCTTTAGCTACAATCCATGTCAATTCTGCTTGTATTTGTTTATCATTTTTATCAATTTGAGGAAAACATTTTTTTATAGTTTCCACATCTCCAGCCCATATAGCTTCGTTTATTTTTTCAAATAATCTGTCTTCTTCGTATACGGTAAATAGTTAGTACCGTGCTTTTCACCTAAAACCATGAGATAATCCCTTTGTAAAACTAAAAGTTTTTTAAAGGAGGATCTTATGGATAAGATCACACGTCAGGTCCGCATTGAACATTGGACCCAGATCATGAATGAATGTTTGAACAGCGGTATGAATAAAACTGAATGGTGCCGGGCTAATGGGATCTCAGACAAACAATTCTTTTACTGGCAAAGGATCCTCAGAAAAGAAGCTTTTGCTGCTTCGACATCAAAGGACCTTTCGGTTATCACAGACCCGGCAGATGAAACCAGCCCACAAAAGATTTCGTTCGCAGAGATCAGCATTCCAATAAAACAGGAGTCTGTCAGAAATGGATTCCATCCGGATATCATCCTCCGAAAAGGAACGGTCTCTGTAGAGATATCCAATTCCGTTTCAGCAGAACTCCTGTCACGTATCGGAGATATCTTTCATGCTGAATGATGCTTCCGGGTTCCGCAGGATCTATCTCGCTACCGGCTACACAGATCTGAGACGTGGTATGGAGGGGCTTGCATCCATTATCAAGTTCAATTTTCAGCTGGATCCGTATCAAAAAGATATTCTGTTCCTGTTCTGCGGAAGACGTACTGACCGCATCAAAGGGCTGGTCTGGGAAGGCGATGGCTTCCTGCTTCTATACAAAAGACTGGAGTTGGGTGCATTCAACTGGCCCCGCACAAAAGAAGAAGCACTGGAGATCACCCCAGAGCAGTACCAATATCTCATGCAGGGACTGGAAATTGTTGCACGCCATCCGATCCAGGAAGTCAGACCGGATAAGATCTTATAAGATCCTGTGCAAAACAGAGAAAATAAAAAAATATCTTCCAATCATCATAAGTCCCGAAAAAGAGTTATCCACTTTTCATAATTCCGCTGCATTCATTTATTCAGGAGTACTTTCAGGCCCCTTTACAGGGCTTGTGGATAAGTACTCTGAAAAGCCCGAAAAACTAATAGTTTTTTGAGCTTTTCAGAGTATTCATCTATTAGTAAAAATGACGAATACCCTGTCTGCCGGATTCGCTTTTTCTTTATCTTTGCGTTACAATAGGAACATCAGATAAAGGAGAACGGCATCCATGGCAAAAGTATATACAGAAGAAGAACTGAATAATTTCAGCAGGGAAACACTTATGGCAGTCATCCTGTCCATGCAGGATCAGATTCACCAGCTGAATACAAACATGGAGCGCCTGATCGAGCAGATCGCTGACGCAAACAATAAGCGTTACGGCCGTTCTTCCGAAAAACTGGAAACGATCTCCGGACAGCTGGAACTGGAGCTTATATTTAATGAGGCTGAAGCACTTACGGAAACACTGTATGTGGTTGAGCCTGTTGAGGAAGATGTGATACAGCCGCGGCGTAAAAATAAAGGAAAACGGGAGGCAGATCTAAAAGATCTTCCGATTGAAGTGATCGTCCATACCCTGTCAGAAGAAAAACTCCAGGATGTCTTTGGCACAGATGGATGGAAACAGCTTCCAGACGAGATATATAAAAGGGTACGTGTGCAGCCGGCAGTCTATACTGTTGAAGAACATCATGTGGCAGTCTACGCTGGTAAGGACAACCAGACAATCATAAAAGCAGACCGTCCGAAGAATCTGCTCCGTAACAGCCTGCTCACTCCGTCACTTGCGGCAAGCATCATGAATGCCAAGTACGTAAATGGGCTTCCTCTTTACAGGATCAGCCAGGAATTCCTGCGGAATGACATCCATATCTCCAGACAGGTCATGGCAAACTGGATGATCCAGTGTGCGGACAGGTATCTGGGAATCCTTTATGACCGGCTCCATAAGGAGATGTATCAGTTTCATGTACTTCAGGCTGATGAGACTCCGGTCATGGTCACTAAGGATGGACGGCCGGTAAACAGTAAAAGTTACATGTGGATCTATCGGACCGGAAAGAGTTATACGGATACTCCGATCATCCTGTATGAATACCAGCGGACCCGAAAAGCGGACCATCCGGAAGAATTCCTGAAGGATTTTAAAGGGATCGTAGTATGCGACGGTTACTCTGCATACAGGAAGCTGGACAGGGAAAATCCAGACATCGTCTTTGCCGGCTGCTGGTCACATGCAAGGCGCAGGTTTGCGGAGGCATTGAAAGCCCTGCCGAAAGCAGCACAGAAAAATGCGAAAGAGACTGTAGCTTACGAAGCAGTCAGCCGGATCGCAGCAATCTATCATCTGGATAACCAGATGGAGGGACAGCCTGCAAAAGTCAGAAAGATGTACCGTCAGGCCAACATCAGACCTCTTGTAGAGGCCTTCTTTGCATGGGCAAAAGAGATCCAGACTAAAAATCAGCTTTCCAGAGGAAAGACTCTGGATGGGATCAACTACTGTATCAATCAGGAAGTTTCTCTGAAAGCCTTTCTGGAAGACGGTGATATTCCTATGGATAACAATGCGACAGAAAGTGCTCTGCGTAGCTTTTGTCTCCATAAGCATACATGGAAGCTGATCGACAGTCTGGATGGCGCAAATGCCAGTGCCATTATCTACAGCATCACAGAAACGGCAAAAGCTAATAATCTGAATCCTTTCCGGTATCTTGAACATGTCCTGACTGTATTGAAGGACCACCAGGATGACAGGGAATACAGTTTTATAGATGATATCCTGCCATGGTCTGAAAAACTTCCAGCAATATGCCGGAGCAAAACAAAAGCAACTAATATTTAAAACCTTGCCGCCGGAAACGGCGGCTTAAAGTTAGAGTAGTACGGATAGTTTACCGTATACAATACAAACAACACTTGGCACTTATGGTCATTTATATCCAAATACTAATCTTGAAGTTGCTAAGAAATTAACTGGAATATTACAGGTACAATCTGCTACTGAAAGCATTGCTAATTATACCAGCAATCAGCATACAGCAATCTATCACAGAACAGTTGAAGAAAAATAATGCAATGAAAATGCAATCCTATAAAGGAAAAGCTGTAAAACCCTTGTAAACAAAGGCTTTACAGCTCAGCTTCAACTATTCGAACTCTTAAATATCTTCTTGTTGTGCAGTGAATATCATGTTTTCATCTGTTGTCACCAGCACAATTATGAACGGTTTTACCCGCTTTTTATGGTTTTTACAAGAAAAATATTGTCATTTTATTGTCGGTTACTCCAGCAGAAAACTGCCTTTTCCAGAGTGTAAAAAAATTAACACCCTAGTTAACTTTCAAAATTTGCTTTCGAGTTTTTCTTTCGAGTGCCACTCGAAAAGAAACTTGATTCCGGAGAAAAAGCTTATTAAACCTGACAATTAAACAGTTCTCAATTCGAGTCTTTCGAGTTTTTTACGAGTTTTTTTATTTATGCACTCGAATATAGCGTGCTGCTCTTCCAGACCCAATCTTTTCCAAGATATTCTCCTGCCGCATCTTGTCAATCGTTCCTCGTGCTTGTTGTTTTGTAAATCCACACAATTCTTGAATGGCAGCATTAGTAATAGAATCATTCTTTTCGAGATATTCTAAAATCATCTGCTTTGCTTTAATATATTGAACTACCTTATCTCTTGTGTAATCAAGATCTGTTTTAACAGCTTCATAAACTCTTGCTGTAAGCATATACTCTTTACCTACAGACTCCAGTAAGCCCAGATGAACCAAATTGCTACAACACTTTCTTGTATCATCAAGAGATATCTGTGCGAGTTTCTGTGCATCTGCTAATTTTATTTGTCTATTCTCTGCAACGAACCTCAAAATCATCAGTTCTGCTAACGAAAGTATATACTGATTCTTATCTTGCTCTTCAACAATGAACTTTACAAAAGACATATCCTCAATTGCACTTCTTAATGTTAATGAAACCGCATCACTAAACACATGATATTCTGGATATGGTTTTCCCATAGAAATCATTTCACGGAAAATAATATCTACGCCCTGACCAGTACGCTGAACATACTTCAGATGCTGTAACGTTTCCGCAATAAGCTTATTTCTTGGTGCTGATGGATGGGTAATAATATTATCAGCCGTAATACCTTCTAAAAATCCACCTGGATTTTCAATCACAATCTTATCTGGATAATGCTTGACATAAACTGCACCCATGCTTTGATAATCTCTATGTGCCAATGCATTAAGCAGTGCTTCCTGAAAGACTTTTTCCGAAAAATCCTCAACTTCCATTCGAAACAATCCAATCTGGATATTGATAATCTTATTATCATTCTGAATACGTTCCGTCAATCTATCTAGCACACTTACAATAGGCTGCTGCAAATCCATTCGAGCATCATATTCTTCAAGATTATTTTCGCTGTAATGAAGATAAATGATTTCGGCCTGAGGCAAAAGTCTGCTAATTGCTCCTGGCTTACCAACAAATAATAAACCCGCAATTGTCAAGTGTTCTTCCCCACTCTCTTCCTTTATCAATCCTAAATCTCGTAAGAATGCCATATCATCAAGTCCTGGCAAAGTTGATTTCGGATCACGAATTTTCAGTTTTTCTTTCAAAGAATAGACTTCCAAAAGATTAATATCATCAACGGTACTCTCCATCACGATTTTGGAAGAAAAATCTGCTATATGTTCCCCATAAAAATGATTACTCATTTCGTCTGGAAAGAATGGCTTTGAATTTTTCCCCAAACGTTTCAAGAAACGCCCGTCTGTAGTTCCATATGTTTTTCCGTCTGAAGACACACTCAATACTAAAATTATCTTACCTTCATATTCAATTTCCTCAATATCAACAAATAATGAAGGCCTGGTTTTATCATAAATAGATTCAATAATATTCTGAGTATCATATTTATCACAGCCGGTAATGGTTCCGTCATCTTCAACACCAAAATATACAGTTCCACCCTTGGCATTGGCGAACGCAACTAACTCATCAACAGCAAGCTTGATACGCTCCTTCATGTTTGATGCTTTCTTCCAAGATTTGAACTCGACAGTGGAAGATTCGCCTTTTTCTAGTATTTCTTTAATCTTCATTTTTAAATCCTCCTTCATCAGCTACATCTGCTAACTTAGTATTTCTATTTCAGTTGCAGCCTCTGTCTCACCCATAATAATACTTGGCAAAAATCTGACATTATTTCCCACAAAAAGAGTTTTCTTCGCATCGTCTTTTATAATAAAACTTCGTGTAAAAAAATATGTCTTTTTATCAGCACCTTCTATAAATCCACTCTTTTTATCTTCCCCTAAATAAGAAATACTTCCATCTATTTTCCCTGGCAATGCAGATTGTAAAATCAATTCATCAGTCAGTTGGGCTGTTCTTCTTATTGGTTCGCCCTTACTTCGGCTTCTCTCTGTATCAATTCTTGATGAATTCTTTATATAGTGCGTAGGCAAATCTCTATATACACAGTATGCATAATCAAAGTAGTATACATTTCCCTTTCGTCCTGTTCCATATTGTCCTATTTCTATAATATTATATTCTTCTGAATTATTAACAAACTTTTGGAGAAACGCTCCTTTATTAGGATATGTAAATTTATATGTTTTTCTATCTTTACATAACTTGGACAAGTTAATTAGAAAATCAACATCTTCACTTTGAAATAAAGACTCCATATCAGACCCCTGTTTTTTCAATGCTTCAAACACGTTTTGCAGAGTGACTTTTTGCCTTCCATGGTGAATTTTAAAAGCCTCATTCATCGACGAGTCAAGTAAATGCATTAATCGTCTCATATTTCCACTTGTAGCATTTACTAATTGTTCAATTATTGCCTGATTTTGACTTGATACTTCGAATACTTCTTCTGCTTTGCATTTTGTTGATGCTGCTTTTTCAACATAGCGTTCTATTAGTGAAATAATTTTAATAGCTAACGAATCAAATAATTCTGGATGATTGATAACATCACATTCCAAAGATACTACGTCTCCATATCTTGTCTCTTTTAGAATATCCGATGAAGTATTTGGATATACTGCAAGTTTTGTCCTGATAAAAGGCAATGTTCTAAGCTGATTCATCAGTGTTTCAAAATATGAATCCCCATTTTCATCATCTCTGAAAAAATTTTTACTTGTTGAACCAATCTCATCAAAAAGAATTAATAATTTTCCGTCAAAAGGTTTCAATAACGTTTCACAAGTCTTCGTAACATATGAAAATGTGACTTGTTTTTTTGACTTGATTTCTAAATCATCAGACTTTTTAAATGAAGAAAAAGCATTCAAAAACTTGTATGATAGGCCACCTTGTTTTTCAAAGCTTTTCCCTATCTTCTCCACATATTCGTCTGCTGTCATCAACCTTAATTCTTGTTCTATTTTGTTGATTACTTTATCCGTAGACCATGTTCCTGTTAAGGTTAATGCACCATTATGTAATCTAGCCAATTCTTCTGCAGATTTCAAATGCTCACATACAGATATAATTTCTTCAACAATCTTTACTAAAATGGCATTATACACCTCTTCCGGATTTCGAATGCTTTGAAAGTCACTCAGCTTAATATATACAGGTAAAACAATAGGACAGTTTTCTATTAAACATGGGACCAACGTATGTAAATAATATGCGTAGTTTGCTCTCAGATACATCGTTTTTCCAGATCCCATTTTCCCTTTGATGATTACATTTGAAAAATCAAACGGTCCTATCAAACCATCTGTAGGATCAATAAACAAGTCCAAAATATTCTCCAAGTCATATTCATCAGCATTTCTTATGCTAAACGGTCTGTTATAATATATGTTCTCTAGTTCTTTATCAATCATTTTCTTATCCCTTCCCGTACTCCACTGGGCTTTCAGCTACCATACTCAATGTCCTTTCCGGCATAGTATAAACGGTTTTCTTTTTCAGTCTCTCGTAAAGTACTCCGCCCACAGAATCCATAACCATGCTCATCATCTCTGGATCAGAGAACATCTTTACAAAGAATTCCTCATTCATCTCATATCGCTTTGCAGCAACATTCGGAAAATCCTTTTTGAACAGCAACATGAATGTCTTTCGGTCATTGTTCTGAGCATAGCTCTGCCATTTATCCTGTGCAGCATAATCATTTTCCATCTGAACAAGAACCTTATCCATCTCTGTAAATTGTGTTCCATATTTATCATTAATCTTATCAATGATAACTGTTAACGGGTCTTTCTTTGGTTCTCTATGACCAGCCTCTCCGGAAATTGGGATGTAACCTTCGTCAGTTGGCTCCAGTTCAATGCTTCCTTCGAAGTCTTTTTCCAGACGATAATACTCAAGAAGCACTTTATCATCAATATTTATGCGCTCACCTGGTTCGCCTTTTGGCAAGTAAGCATACAGCATCTTTGCATATACACTGAACTTATGAATATCCTTATCGAACAGACGGCATACCTGCGTGATAAATGCGTAGATACGATTAAAACGAGCCAACGTAGATTTAAAAATGCCCTGACGCTCCTGTTCTAGCGCTTCAAATCTATCCTTTGCAGGCTTTAATGCACTTGTAAGCTTGCCAAGGTCTCCTCTTTCCTGCTCTTTGTTTGAGTAAAATATCTTTGCAAACTGATCAATTTCCAACTGCTGATATACACGGAACTGATCAAGCGTATTCTTGATATCATTCTTAATATCTTTCTTCATCGAATTAATCATATCCATATCATCTCTAAATACAATTACCGTTGTCATAAAAGTATGATATTCTTCTTTAATTTTAAAATATTCATTATACTCAGCTTTAGATAAAATGCCTTCTTTAAATAGATCCATGAGGATAGTTTCGTTTTCATAAGGCGATCCTTCTAATCTTCTAAAGGGATTATCATCTGTTATTATTTCGTCAGGATTTACCTTTCTTACTATTGCATTCATCATTTTGGGATTATCGAACATTTTGACAATCCTATAACACTCTTCATATATTTGTAATAACAAGGCATTTGCAATACTTTCTTGATTCTTTATTCTAATTTCATTTTTTCTATCAATGTACAGAAATGAAAATATATACAAGCCGATTACAACAAATGCATTAATAAATATTCCCATAAACTCGCTATTAAACTTTGTCGTTTTTACACCTAGCGAACTCAAAATATCGAAATAATCAAGAACCAAATACAGTATAATCAAAGCAATAGCAATTCCAATTATGCGTCTCTTGGAAATAGATTCATTTTGGGATTTTGCCATAACTACACTTCCTTCTTTCCTGTTACAACTTCATATATCAAAGATTTTTTATAAGCTTGCAACTTTTCAATTGCGCTCCTACGATCACCTATGGTCTTATCCAGCATTGAACATTTTTTATCTAAATACTTGGCAATTGTTTTTTGCTCCTCATATGGTGGCACAGGTACTTTTATGCTTTTAAATTCTGATGAATATGTTCTCCATCGCATAGCCATAATTCCCCTACCATACTTATAACATTCACCAGAAAAAACTTTTGTTCTAAACATATAATGATAGTATTCTGAGCACACGCCCTCTAATGGTTTATAAATATCATAAGCTGGACTTGTAACTCCATTATAAGCAGATCTTCCAATTGCACCCATCCATGCCAAAATAATATTGACTACTATATCCCCGTCATATACAACCTTATAACCTTCGGCCTTAACAGCTTTATTTCCTCTCTCTTCCTGTTCTCCATGAGGGAATACTCCTAAATCTGTATAAAGGGACAACAGTTGTACTTCTTCCAACGGCTTATAATTTTTTTCATCTCTCAATTGAAACAAATGGCGAATCTGTGATGTTTTCCAGTTAATCGGTATTTCTTTACAAATATCAATACCGCTTTCTTTCATTTCAACTTCGGAATTGACTCCTTTTGTAACAACCTCTGTAATAATTGATAATTTGTACTCCTTCAGTTTTTCTATAATTTCTTCCTGACGAGCAATAATGGCATCTATCTTGGAGCATTTTTCATCCAAATAATCAACAATTATCTTTTGTTCATCAATCGGTGGTAAAAGAATATACGTTCCTTTAACTTTATCTATATTCAAATTCTGTACTACTCCACCTGCCACTTGCTGTTGAAATTGCAACTCACTTAACGGAGATACGAAAAAATAATATAAAAATTCCTTTGTTACACCCTGATAATTTGAAAAAGATAACCATCCATCATGAATACAACCATTAGTGTTAAGAATATAAGCCTCTCCAAAACTCATTGAATTTGTTAACAATAATGTTCCTTCTGTGACAAACCTTGTTTTTGATAATCCTGATGGTTTAATTCTTTGAGCCACCGAATTTATATATCTATTTCCTTTCTGAGTATCACCTATTTTAATCCAATTATATCCTTCTGCGTCATTTGTAAGGTACTCATCTATCGGTCTTGGTGACCCCCCACGAAAAACAGTTGCAGCATCTTTAACTCGACAAATGTTCCACTTCTCGGGAATTTCTCCTATCCATTCAACTCCACTATCTTTCATCTTTCTCACAGGTCAAACACCTCCTCAAGACTTCCAGACAGTTCCATCTCTAATTCCATGATCTCTGCCATGATTTCAGCAGATGGTTTTGGAGCTTCATACTTGTAGAAATATCTTGTAAACGGAATTTCATATCCTACCTTGGATTTCTTCTTGTCAATCCATGCATCCTCTGCAAATGGAATCACTTCTCTCTCAAAATACTCCTCGATATCCTCTGTCAGCGGAACATTCTCAGTATCTCTCAGCGAAGAATCTGGCTGTTTCTTACCCTTTTTCAGAATCAGTTCACCATTTTCATCACGAAGAGGTCTCTCTACTACAATCTTTGTAAATCCAAAATCTTCGTTGTTGTAAATCTGGCTAATTTCAGATTCAACAAAATCACCATACAGTTTAGTTATCTCCTGAATAGCATCTTCCGGTATATCATTTCGTTTATTTCCAAGAGCTTTTCTGCGCTTTTCAAACAATCCATTGGCATTGATCAGCTGTACTTTACCCTCACGTTTGGTTCCTGCCTTCTTGTTAGACAGAACCCAAATGTAAGTAGCAATTCCTGTGTTATAGAAAATGTCATTAGGAAGAGCCACAATAGCCTCCAGCAGATCATTCTCCAAGATATATTTACGAATCTCAGATGGACCGCTTCCCGCATCACCTGTAAACAGCGGTGAACCATTATGGATAATTGCAATTCTACTTCCACCCTGAGATGAATCTTTCATCTTTGAAATTGCAGTCAGTAGAAACAACATCTGTCCATCACTTGCTGCTGGAAGGCCCGGTCCAAAACGACCAGCAAAGCCTCTTTTAGCCTCTGCTTCTACCTTTGCTTTTTCATTTTTCCATTCACGACCAAATGGAGGATTACTTAAAATATAATCAAATGTCTGACCTTCAAACTGATCATCAGACAGAGTATTGCCATCTTTGATAAAATCAGCATTGTTTCCCTTAATCAACATGTCTGCTTTACAGATAGCGAAAGTCTGATCATTGATTTCCTGACCAAATGCCATCAGCTCTGTAGTTGCATTTAACTGATGTAAATATTCCTCTGCAACAGAAAGCATACCACCAGTACCACAGGCAGGATCATAGATAGTCTTTGCCACATTATTTCCTGCAAGCACATCATTATCATCATAGAAGAGAATATTAACCATAAGCTGGATTACTTCTCTAGGTGTATAGTGCTGTCCGGCATCTTCATTATGTGCCTCAGAGAATCTACGAATAATTTCCTCAAAGATATATCCCATTTCCAGATTAGAGATTACATCTGGATGAAGATTTGCCTTTGGTGATGTAAATTCCTTGATAACGATATAGAGAATATTCTTGTTTGCCATAGTTGTGATATGTCCATCAAACTTAAACTTCTCCAGAATCTCTCTTACGTTTTCAGAAAAACCGTTCAAATAATCACGGAAGTTCTCTTCGATATGATCTGGATCATCAAGCAATCTTTCAAATGTATATTTACTGGTATTATAAAAAGCCTTTCCAGAAGCATTTCTAAGAAGGATGTCTTTCATCGGAAGTCTCTTAACCTGTTCGTATTTTTCTAATACTGCATCTTTCGTATCAGCAAGAATACAGTCAAAACGTCTGATAACAGTAAGCGGAAGAATTACCTCTCCGTATTCATGTGGTTTATATACGCCTGTCAGTTTATCTGCAATGGCCCAGATAAGGCCGGCCTTTTCATTAATATTTGCACTTAAGCTCATGATTAGTTCTCCCCTTCCTTCTCAGGAATATATTCTACGATGTCTCCAAAGTCACTTCCCAGGATTTGACACATTCTACCTAGCACATTTAGGGAAACTTCTTCATTTTTACGAATTTTAGTCATAGTATTTGGAGCAATGTCAGCCTTTTTGCGCAGCTCAACCATTGTCATATTCTTTTCTATAAGCACTCTATTTAATTTCTCATAAGATACAGCCATAGTATTATTCCTCTTTCTGTGATATCAAAAAACTTCTAATAGCATTATAGCATTGCAAATGGATTTTCGCAATAATTTGCGATTATATGTTTGCGACCAACTTCTTGACAGCATATCTTTTCAAAATGTATATCAAAACTAAAACAGGGGAAACAGCGCTCTTAACTGTCTCCCCACATTTTTATCTTTCAATCCAATCACGAAATGTGATCTCTCTTGCTTTTTCAATACAATCATGAAAGACCTTATCTGCTTTTTGTTGCTGTCCTGCTTCTTTTAGCTCCGGACCTTTACTCTGAACCCACAAAGAATTAAAAACGGCACTTTCCCATTTCATGCATTGATATTCCTTTTCTTTGATATAAGCATTAAGCCTACCCTCAGTTGCCAATGCTTTATACTTTTCTGGTTGATTATCTTTCATATAAGAATTGATTTCCCAGGCATACGCCCAAAACTCTTCTCTCGTAATCTGAGCGCATTCAAAATCTGGTTTATAGCGCCCATCCTCCATAAGCTCATAAGTAATTCCTTGTTCATCCATAATATATTTTTGCATAATATTCTCCTATAATCCAACCCGGTCATTTTTGACCGCCTTCAAATTGCTATTTTTTCATATCATACGCGTACCCTAAAAACTCTTTTCGCAACCTCATCAAATCATATATGCATTGATGAATTGCATCCTCCATAGCAAGAGAACGTAGCCCACCAGTATCAAAATATTTTTCTATTCGATTTAATCTGAAGCATATATCCTGCAACGATCGTGCAAATGTCGAAAGCACATCATCTGTTGCCTGGATATGTATCTCTTGTTTCACTGTATGGCCTCGAATCAGTTCTCGGATATATTCTGATCTTGTATAATTTGTTTTCTTCCTTACCTCTTCAAGCAGTTCCATATCTATATCTGCCAGTCGGATGGATATGATATGTGTATTTGATAATTCTCGTTCTTTCTTAGGTCTGGCCATGACATCATCCTCCTTTCCACGAGCGCCAGCTCCCCACGGTAATATGAAATATTCCTGTGGTTGCATCCGGTAATCGGACTGCCAAACTTAGCATTTTTCGAGGGTATGGGGACACGAAATCCCCATCAAGTCTGCCGCAGTCATTACAGATCTTCCATGAAATGAAGTTATTGTAATACGCAGGCGTATCTTGCTCTCAATCGCCGAGAGCTAAAAATAAGGGCCCCGCTCAGAGCTTATTAACAAAACTGTTATTAAGCTCAAAGCATTAACCCAATACCTTAACCGTACATATCATAGTTAGCTTCTGCACGATAATGATTCGCCATAGTTGTTGGTGCATTAAACAATGTTGCCAACAGATATGCTTTCATGTTTTTGATTTTCGATGGCGTTTTGTCCATACTCTCAATTACATAATCAATGTGCTCTCTTGTTATCTTCAGCAACCGGGATTTCACCAATTGATAGGGATATTCTCGTTTACCAATACGCATAGATTCCTGATTTGTAACTACTGCTTCAACCATAATATCTACCATTTCATCAACAGCTTCGATTTCACCTGGTCTGAGATAAGTCTTCAAAATCTCATATTCGATATTTTCTTTAATCAATAATGTGTATGCTTCGATCTCATCTCTGGCATCGATCTGATAAGATGTATTCTCTTCAGTATTCTCTGTTGTAATCTCTGTATTTGTATCGGCATCTAAAGAGGTACCTATCCCATTAGGTGTTGTAAGGCTATCATCAACTATAGTATGACCTGTCACCATTGAAGTAGATAGGGTCTCGTTGGGATAGGTCAATTCCAATAGTTTATCCACATTTAAATCTAGATACATGACATTGTTTAGTTTCTGTCCTCCAACCTCGATTGTTCTGAATTCCTTCGTCACAACTCCCAGGCGACACAAATTATTAAGAGCCAATTCTGCCTGGCGTCTTGAAAATCCATACAGCTCCATGATTTGGCGATAACTACGTTGTAATTTGTCTGCACGATACTTCTTTTGATAGCCAACCATTTGTCCGGTAGTTTCATCTCGTTTTTCCATTGGACGATACCAATACACAATATCGCTAAGCAACGAAATGGCGTTGGTGTCTGGTTTGCCATTTGCATGCGTGATAGTCTTATACCAAATTACAGGAATTATATTTCCTGTGATTTGCACCGAAATCAGACGATCTGTCGTTTCACTACCAGTGCTTTTAAAATTTGTATGCATTACATCCCTCCTTTCCCAAATTCTCGTTGAAAGGGAGATTAACCTTTGCTATAATTTTCTTACAGTATGGAATAACAAAAGTTAATCCAATAAGGAGTTCACTGGTTGCCGCCAATGGACTCTTTTTTCTTTCAACGACAAAATATAAACTGATTCTCATACTACATTTCTCCCTGATTGGAATTATTAAATCCCTCCAGAATTTCCAACATTGTTCGAATCGGTGTGAATAATTCCTCCGACATTTCATCCTGTGATTGAATACGCTCCAGCTCATTAAGTATTTCAAACAATTGTTTTCGAAACTGAACCATCATCAATGGATTACCAATTGCCGTCACCTTCTGATGAAGTACACTTTGAATCAAAAACTCCTGCTTTGTACGAAAGCCACATAGCTTATATCGACGATTTAATTCCTCATCTTCTTCAGGCGATATCCGAAATGCAATTACCTTATTTCTCCATCTGCCTTTTTCGTCCTTATTCTTTGCCGACATAAAATGCCTCCTCCATCTCCTGATTCAGCTTATTAGCCATATCAGTCTGAATTGTTGGAAATAAGTGCGCATATCGATATGTAATCTTTACCGCTTCGTGACCTATACGATCCCCGATTGCAAGTGCACTATATCCCATGTTGATGAGTAAAGATACATAAGAATGTCGCAGATCATGAATACGAATTCTTTTTACACCTGTGTTCTTTACACCGCGGTCCATCTCATGATGAAGATAACTCTTTGATATCTGAAAGATACGATCAGATGGATCTGGTTTATACAAACGTTCCAAGAAATCCTTCAACTCATAATTCAGAAAATCTGGCATTACAATAATGCGATTACTTTTCTCTGTTTTAGGAGTTGTAATAACATCTTTTCCTTTGATGCGCTGATAAGACTTATTGATACGAAGCGTCTTCTTTTCAAAATCAAAATCCTCTGCGGTAAGTGCCAGAAGTTCTCCACATCGAATCCCGCACCAGTATAAAATCTGAAACGCATAATATGACAATGGTTTATCAAAAAACAAAACTTTCACAAAAATATTGTCATTTGATTGTCACTGACAAAAAAAGAAGTCCGAAAACCCTTATAAAATAAGGATTCTCGGACTTTTGTACATTATTCAAACTCCTTTGCGGACTGCGTTTCATAGCACGCAAGGCATATAATTAGACGCTTTACAATCGAACTTTTGTTTGAAAATTTATATTTTCCGTACCGTTCGTGAAGAGATAAACTCCAAAATAACTCCATTCTACTCTTTGTTATTTTGTTGTTCTTCTCTTGCGTAGAGGAGATCCAATGCCTGACACACAACACCACTCATACTCTGATAATGTCGCTCTGCATACTCGACAAGCCTCTGCTTTTGCTCCGGAGTCACCCGTACTCGTATGTTTTCTTCTTTACCATCTTTTGGTGTTTTTCTTGCCAAACATATCACTTCCCTTCCACAAGTATAGTTTACTACTGATTACTACAAAATGTCAATCTATTTTTGTTATTTATCTATATATTCTCTTGGACTAACCTTGAGCTCATTTTGAGCTATCTTTGACTAATCTTAGACTAATTTACTTCGCACTCCTGTAGATTTTTATCTACAATCTCCCAGTAACCATTCTTTAGAGAGCCATGTCTTATAAGAATAGCATACTCTTCTAAGCTGTATCATAAGCGGTGTTATTTTTCCAGCTTCAGCATAAATTTATCCGAATCATTTACAATATTATACGTTCCATCGCCATCCTCCGGCAAGTAAGAAAATGAAAACATTTGCTTTCCTTTCTCTGCCTGCCGCTTTGAAGCATACACAGTCACATATAACGCATTCGGAACTGACTGATCATAGCTGAACCGCACACTTTGAAATGAATTTTCCCTGCAACGTTTCACGATTTCTTCTGCACATACTTTCTGATCCGCTACATACAGTTTATTTACCACTACCGTCAAACGTTCCTCATGGTAATTGTCTGCTGTCATTGCATGGGAACCATACACATCCATATCTCTTCCAAACTGGAGATATCCCAGACAACCACCTGTAATTATTATACCGATTATCAGACTGATAAACCACCTTTTTCTCATCTTCTCGCTCCTTTATACCCCTGTATTATAATACAAGTGTATGACAGCACAGCTTATTTTTCAATACAGTTGTATTTATAATTTTAGGAAAAGACGAGGTGCCGTTATGATTGTATATGAATGATGTATCTTATAAAGAATGGCTGTCTTTTCTCCAATGAACAGGCAGCCATTTCTCATGTAATTCTTTAATACAAGTCTCCCACATATCCATCTGCTTCCAGATGCATATAGCACTCGTCCACCTTCTCTGATTCCAGAATCCGCAAAACGTGTTCCATACCTGTAGCAAGTTCTTTTGTTTTTAACTCTTCCAGCGGAATCCAATAAACTCTTCCTTCCTCAGAACTCTTTAATTCTCCGGTAAACTTATCCGCTTTATACAAGGTAATAACATAGTGCACTCCGCTCTTATGCCAATGATATAATCCTCCAAGCTTCGGTGCTTCAACCGTAAGTCCTGTTTCTTCCCAGACTTCCCGAATCATAGATTTCTGAAAAATCTCA